>Ga0163144_10002958_pt1 | contig 38789 bp, 40 predicted proteins | sample OliLak19BULKMAT1_FD_123175 | JGI IMG/M metagenome (GOLD analysis project Ga0163144, IMG submission 123175) | Freshwater microbial mat bacterial communities from Lake Vanda, McMurdo Dry Valleys, Antarctica - Oligotrophic Lake LV.19.BULKMAT1 | ecosystem: Environmental > Aquatic > Freshwater >...
AAAACTAGTAGTGATGAATCCTCGGGTACCTTGCAGCAATCGCTACAAGACGATTCCAAATCAAAAATGCAAAACTTGAGAGATGAAATTCAAGAGATATTGCAAAGTTTAAAGGGGTTGGAAGCTGAATTTAGAGATAAAATAACCACCGAACCACAGGCAGCCTCTTCACAGAAAAAAAATCCTTTAGACGTTATTAAAGAAGGCAATGCAGAAATATTAATACTAAAAGATGAAACTAACCTTGAGATAACAAATATACTGGAAGACCAACCAATGAAGTTTTATGTGCACGACCTAAATTTTGGTAAAAGCCTCAGGAGTGCTACTTCCGATGCGATAAACGAATACCTAAATTTTCGCCCTCGCCAAACGGAGCAAAAGCCAAATTTAGGCACGCAGGCTTCAATTATTGAGAAATTTTTAGTTGCCAACACGCAAATGCCACGCTTTGGCGATATGGTTGATGCTAGGTCAAAACCAGACCTTTCCAGACCAAGTACCAAGATTGAGGAAAGTCCTGTGTCTGAAAATATGGCCAATATTTTAGTGAAACAAGGCAAAAATAAAAAGGCAATTGAAGTACTCGAAAAATTAAAGTTGAAATATCCTGAGAAATCAGCTTACTTTGCTGGCAAAATTGACAATCTGAATTCATTAAACAGTTAAAAATTCATGTTTACCGCGGCACTTATATTCATTACCCTAATATGCTTTTTGCTCATTTTGGTGGTTTTAATTCAAAATTCTAAAGGAGGCGGACTAGCCAGTGGAGTTGGTTCTGGTTCTGCCAATCTCATTGGTGTAAAAAAAACAGGTGATTTGCTTGAAAACGTAACCTGGGGATTGGCTATCACTTTACTGGTGGGCTGCTTGGCTACCAATTTTATTATTGATAGAGATGGTGATGGAAATAAAGAGGAGATCAATAGCGTAAACGTAGAAAGAGCCCAAGAATCAGGCTTCGCGCCACAGCAACAACCTGCTGCCGCTCCCGCGCCTGAAGAAAGTAAATAGAAAAGTTCAAATTAAAAAAAGCTGTCCAGTAAAGAAGGGCTTTTTTAAGAGCCCCAATGCTATATTCTTGTGAAAAGAGAACGGTGTTCAAAACAAGAGGCTTCTCAATTAAGTACCTTTGAGACTTGTCTAATGGGCTCGATTTTTTCGAACTAGTTGTTTTAAAGCCGCAACCAAATTTTTAATGCGAAGCCAACCCAAAAAAGGAATTCAAAATATTGAATTTATTGGCACGATTTGAACCGTTAGATGCTACTTTTGTAACCAAACCACAAACTAAAACCTACTGTATGGAAACTTGGAAGAGGATTTGGAAAACTTTCAAAGCTACTCTGCTTACGGTGGCTGTAATCGGTGTTCTCGTGGTAATATTCTTATATTTTGCTTCCTACAGCGAAGGACGTAGAGCTGGGGTGGTGTATAAATTGAGTCAAAAAGGATTCGTTTTCAAAACCTATGAAGGCGAAATGAACACCGGAAATTATGTCACAGATTCGCCAAACGAAAACTTATCTACTAAAATTTGGAATTTCTCGGTAGATGCCGATCAAACCGAAGTCATCAGCCAATTGGAAAGTTCAGTGCTAAAGGGAAGTCGAGTAAAATTGTTTTACAAAGAAAGATACTTGAAGCTTCCTTGGCGAGGCGATACCAAGTATTTTATTTTTAAGGTCGAATCTACGCCCAATTAGTTGGTATTAAGTAGACTTCCATAGGCCCCAGGCCATAAACAGCCAACCGCCAATTAGTGCCAAACCACCAAACGGTGTAATTGCTCCAATCCATCTTGAGTGTGTGAAACAAAGCAGATATAGGCTACCTGAGAACAAAATTATGCCAGCCAAAAAAAGCCAACCTGAGATCGCAAAATTTTGATTGCTACCTTTTTGCATTATAATTCCGATGAAAATCAACGCAAAGGTGTGGTAAAATTGGTATTTGACAGCCGTTTCAAATGTGTCAAACCTGCCCATGCTTTCCAGAAATGATTTCAATCCATGAGCTCCAAATGCGCCTATCATTACCGAAACTGCTCCAATTACGGCACCTACAACTAAAAATATTTTTGACATAACCGTGATTTTTTAATTTGTGTTGGGAAAGTTTTGAGTCCTTGCTCAAAAGTAAAGCATGGCCGCAAAGCAATTTTAAGTGAGTTATAAGCTTTAATCTTTTATCGAACTTTCCAACACCATTTGTCTAAACTAGTCAATAGTGTTGCGTAGATAGTAAATGTATTTGCTTTTAGGTCAAACTACAACGATTTTTTTAAGATTTGGTCTGAAAAGCCCGCATGTCATTTACGGTAATTATGCCTTGGCTATTTTTGGGTCTGTTTTCATCTCAAATTCAGCAAATTTCAGTAGTTTTCTACCCTTGATTCCCAGCTATTGCAATGTTACATTTAACAAATAATGCATTTTTAGTTCAAAAAACATAGATGGAAATGCCTTGTTCAATTATTTATTAAAGCAGGCAAAATTATACAAACTCCTCTTTTAGAGCCCCCTGAGGAAGTCATTATCAACCGCTGTCTGAGTAAAGCCCTAATTCAAAAAGACGTATTTTGCCCCCATGCTAAAAATTATAAGTGAAAATCTATTTATTTTTAGTAGATCAAAAAGCACACTCCTAAATACTTTCCATTGTAATAATGCCAAAACAGCGTCACCCAGCCATGAAAATAGAGCAGAAGTTTCGACACTTTTTCCAAATATAGAACAAGCTAACTCACAACCATTATGCCTGATAATATAGGCTTTCATTTTTTTCAGGCCGATGTTGCAAGTAAAATGAAATAAATATTTCCCGGCCGTCAAAGGCAATGCAGATGAATTTTCGTAGCGTCAGTTTGTTGACAACGGTGCATAATTTTCTTTACATCACGCTTTGATGAAGACTCCGAAATAAATAGAAAACATGAAGTGTTATCAATATATTGCAAGAGTAAATCTAGAGAGAGAAATGACACAAATTTTACCACTAAAAAAAACATGCTTTTTTTGCTTATTTTGTCTTTGTTTTACTTTGTCAGCCCAAGGGCAAACGATAAAAATAGCCAAACTTAAATACGGTGGTGGTGGCGATTGGTACGCCAACAAAACATCAATACCTAACCTGATCAATTTTTGCAACCGTAACCTAAAAACGAATTTATTTGCTGAAGAGGATATCGTAGAGGTGGGAAGCAAAGAACTGTTTTCGTATCCGTTTGTGCACATGACTGGGCACGGAAACGTTAGTTTCTCATTAGTAGAAGCCCAAAACCTTCGCAATTACCTCCAAGCGGGCGGATTTTTGCATATAGATGATAATTATGGTATGGATAAATTTGTGCGGCTAGAAATGAAAAAAGTGTTTCCTGAGTTGGAATGGGTTGAGTTGCCGTTTACGCACCCTATTTACCATCAAAAGTATGACTTTATTAATGGGTTACCCAAAGTGCACGAACACGATGGTAAACCCGCTCAGGGTTTTGGATTGATTTGGCAGGGCAGGTTGATTTGTTACTATACCTACGAATGTGATTTGGGCAATGGATGGGAAGATCAAAACATTTACAATGATCCTGAAGAAACCAGACTAAAAGCCCTCAAAATGGGTGCAAATATTGTATCCTTTGCATTTACCCGACCATGGTGATCCTATTTTGATATTACTGTATCGGAATTTAAGATGGTAACGAGTCAAAAAAATTATAGATTTGCGCCCACAACTCTGAACAAATCAAAACATTGACTTTAACAAAACGTTCAGACCTTATTAACTTTAACTAAAATTCAACGAGGTGACTACAATTCTCATTTTCTTTTTCGCACATTGGTATCTTTCTTTATTCGGGCAGACATTCTTTCTTCACCGGTATATGGCACACAAAATGTTTACTATGACTCCATTTTGGGAAAAGTTCTTTTTCATGTTTCAGTATTTAATGCAGGGCTCATCTTATTTGTCCCCAAGGGCATATGCAATTCTTCACCGTATGCACCATTCTTACAGCGACACAGAAAAAGACCCACATTCTCCTCATCACGCACACAACGTGTTTGATATGATGTGGAAAACGAAAAATATATATCATGAATACGTAAATTACACCAAAGACCCAGAACCTAGGTTCGAGAAAGACCTTCCAAGCTGGTCTTTCATAGAGAAACTTGGCGATTTTTGGCCATTACGGATCGTGTTCGGCACAGCATACACCTTGTTTTACATGCATTTTGTGCCCGAAGGAATGTGGTATTTGTATCTGTTGTTACCGATTCATTATTTAATGGGGCCCATACATGGTGCTATCGTTAATTGGAGTGGTCACGTACATGGTTATCAAAATTTCAACGCTAACGACAAGTCAAGAAACACATTAATGTGGGACTTCCTGTGTATGGGCGAATTGTTTCAAAACAACCACCACATGCATCCTAAAAACGCGAATATGGCCGACAAATGGTTTGAGCTTGATCCTACCTACCAGGTGATTAGATTACTTAATTTCTTGAAAATAGTGAAATTGCAACCAGCTGCCATCTCAGCAGACTATGGCGTAGGAACATTTTAAAACTTGGTTTTCAGTATTTCAGCATAAATAAAAGCTTTCTGAATTTCAGATTGCTTTTTGAAACCTTTTAAAAGAGGATGTTTGTTTTCTGCAACAATTTTATAATCAAAAGAGCGGCTTTCCATAGCCGCTTTTTTTATGTCTTTATTTTCATAAGCTTTAACTGTGATATTTTCGACCAAAGGTTTGGTATTCTGGTTTTCATAGTTTCTAGACGACTCAGGTTGGTGGTAATCGTATCCGTACCCTTCTGCAAACGTCTTTTCTTCCTTTATTTCTACCCTATACGCTGTAGAAACAGTTTCAAAATTTCGCTTTTGTACAGACTGCTGAGCTTTCAATGCCTGTTCTTCTGCGGCCTTTTGTCTCCCCCTAACAAACCTAAAAACTTGATAAGCAATGCCTATTGCTGCATAAATGTAAACGTAATTCATATTATTGAAAGCCTCGTCCCAAGACTAATTTATTTTTTAAACGTTGTAAAATCTTTATTAACTAATAATTGCTAGTCTTAAAGTTAATTTTTTTTTTTAGATAATTCATAATTCATAATTCTCTTCAACCTTCTCCCATTTGCTAACAACACAGGTGGCTACTGCATTTCCAAACACATTGGTTGCCGATCTACCCATGTCTAAAATTTGGTCTATTCCCAATAAAAGTAGCAATCCTTCGCTAGGAATATTAAATGTACTCAGCATACTTGCCACCACTACCAAAGAAGCCCTAGGTACACCCGCCACGCCTTTGCTGGCCAAAAGCAATATCAGCATCATACTTATCTGCTGTTCTATGGTTATGTGCATTCCATAGGCTTGAGCAATAAACATGGTGGCAAAAGTCATGTTCATCATTGAGCCATCAAGATTGAATGAATAGCCTAAAGGCAAAACAAAGCCCACTATTTTGGGTGGACAGCCAAATTTCTCCAAGGCCAGTACCAATTTTGGGAAGGCACTTTCCGATGTAGCAGTGCTGAAGGCAATCAAGGCTGGTTCTTTTATTGCTTTGAATAACGCTAAAAAATTGATTCTTACTGCATAGCAGATAACGCCCAGAACTACAAAGCAGAAAAAAAGCAACCCACCATAATAACAAACTATCAAATACAAATACCCTGAAAGTATGCCAAGACCTTGTTTGCCAATATTGGCTGCCAGTGCTCCAAACACCCCAATAGGGGCAAAGTGCATTACATAATTTGTAATCTTAAACATCACATCTGCCAAAGCGTCCAAACCTTTGGTAATCGGTTTCCCCTTTTCGCCAATAGCGGCTAATGCCACACCAAAAAAAACAGAAAACACCAAAATCGGTAAAATGTCATTTTTAGCCATGCTGTCTATGAAGCTTGTAGGGAACATGCGGTATAAAAAATCTCCGAAACTCCCTCCAGAATTGGATATTCCAGTCTCTGTACCTGTAGTGGGCAATGTAAGATGCATCATTAAGCCTGGCTTGAAAATATTAACAATTATCAAACCCAATGTCAAAGAAATGATGGTGGCAAAATAAAAGTAAGCTAAAGTTTTGATGCCAATCCTACCTACAGCTTGGAAATCGCCCAATTTTGCTATGCCAACTACGAGCGTAGAAAACACTAGAGGTGCTATTATCATCTTAATTAACCGAAGAAAAATATCACTTAGTAATTTTAAATTGATGGAATATTCAGGCAAAAAATGTCCTGCTGCTATTCCCAAAGCCATCCCAACAAATATTTGAGTAGTAAGGCCTATCTTAAATTTTGCCATTCAATTTTGATGTTTGTGTTAAATATCTAAATTTAAAATTCATTTACAAAACATAGCAATGGAATCAGGGATACCTTCACTCGATTTAAACGACTTCAAAAATAGCAATTCAAAAACTGCATTTGTAGCAAATTTGGGACAGGCGTTGCACGAAATTGGATTTGTAGCCATTAGAAATCACGGGCTAACCAATGCTCAAACGCAGAGTTTATACACTTCTTTCATTTCTTTTTTTAACCTTCCCAATGAAATCAAAGAGCAGTACAATATTACAAACGGAGCAGGCCAGCGAGGCTACACACCAAAGAGAAAGGAAACAGCCAAAGGATTTACTGCCGCTGATTTGAAAGAATTTTGGCATATTGGTCAGGAAAACAAGCCAGCCGAAAAAGATTTGCTAAAAGATTACCCAGACAACATTTGGCCAAGGCAAGTTCCTGAACTGCAACCAATTGGCAGTGAAGTTTTTAAGATATTGGAAAGTGCAGGGTTGCAGCTGCTACAAGCTATAGCCATCTATTTAAACCTAGATCAATACTATTTCAATGAAAAGGTAGCGAAAGGAAACAGTATACTCCGCTGCATTCATTATTACCCCATACAAGATATTGAAAATCTACACCAAGATGCAGTGCGTGCTGCTGCTCACGAAGACATCAATTTGATTACTTTGCTAATGGGTGCAAGTGCCGATGGCTTGCAGATTGAGAGTAAGGAGGGCGGTTGGGTATCGGTCACCGCTTTGCCCGACCAAATTGTGGTAAATGTTGGCGATATGCTTTCAAGATTGACCAACAATAGACTCAAGTCAACTACGCATCGTGTAGTAAATCCACCTGAAGAATTGATGCACATCCCCCGATATTCAATGCCATTTTTCATGCACCCCCGATCCGATATGGATTTGACATGCCTTCCGAGCTGCATAGATTCCAAGCATCCTAAATTATACACTAGCCTAACTGCTGGCGATTTTTTGGATGAAAGATTGCGGGAGCTGGGATTGAAAAAGGGATAAATCAGATTTATTTCTGAAATTTTAGTAAGCTATATTAGCTTCCTGCATTAAATGAATGTTATTTATTAAAATTTATTCAATAATATTTTAACGTATAGATAAAGTTTTAGTACTTGCGCTCCAACTTAAAAACTTATCAATATGAAGTCGAAGATTAATTTAGGATTGATTGCTTTGTTCACGGGCATTATTTGTTCGTCAGCAATTGCTCAAGTAAAAAAGGTAGATGTAAAATACCGCAGAAGTTCACTTCATACAATTTTGATTGAAGGAGAATTTCCTAAGAAAGATACCGTTATTGCTGCCTACAAAAGTGCGCCTTTCCCCGACAAATACGATGACCATAACGTTGGAGACAAATCTTTCAATGCAAAAGATTATCCAATCAGCGATACCATGAAGACTTCGGAAGTGAAAAACTCGCCTTCATCTATTACTAAATTCTTCAACGACAAAAAGGTGGCTAATAAATTAGTAGCCAAATGGTTTAATAGGCAACTTGACGGCACTTTCGACATGAGTTTGATTGGCGATCGAGGTGCTTACAATGCTACGGAAATGCAGGCATCTGTTGCCAAGGGAGCTGCTAGGGGCAATGCTTTGCTGCGCGATGCAGGAGTTGAACTGCTAGGAAATACATTTGTGGTAGTAACAAAAATGAATTTTATAAGTAATGAAGTACCTGCGGCCATTGCCAGAGATATCGCCATTATTGCAGCACGTCAGTTAGGTTCGCCTTTTAATCAACTTGGTGAAGTAGCCGCAAAACTCGCTTATGAAAAAATGAAAGAAGGGTATTCGATTTGGTCTACTTCTTACTTGTATAAGCTCAAATGGAACGACTCGGTAGAGGCTACTTTTTACAACAATTATTGGATGGATAAATCTAGCATTGATAAAAATAAAAAGGAAGCTTTTGAGAATGCTAAATTTGAGATGGAATTTGTAGGTATGGAAAAAGCAGCTGCTCTGATAACTTTCTCTTTCAAGGTTAAAAGATCTGAAATAGAAATTATTAAGGAAGGTACTATACGGAGTATTGATGCAGTTTATTCAAAGCTACAAAAGAAGTATGATGTATTCAAAACCAAAACTCCAATTTCGTCTGTAGACCCAGTAACTGCTAAAATTGGCTTGAAAGAAGGTATAGAAGGTGGCGACAGATTTGAAGTGCTCGAACAATCTATTGACAGTAAAACCGGGCTTACCATTTACACAAGAAAAGGTGTGGTAACCGCAGATAAGAAGTTGATTTGGGACAATCGTTACGTAGCTGGTGATCCTGTAATTGTCTCCAACACAACTATCACAAACACAACATCCATTACCACCACTTCCACAGATGGCGTAAATACCACCTCTACTACTAAGGAAGTGAAAGAAGCGGAAACTCCAAAAGTAGAGGTAGACAGAAGTACATTCAAAGGCGGTGCTAAAAGTTTTTACCCCGGCTTATTGATAAGACAAATAAAATAAAAGCAGAATTTTAGCGCACAGAGGAAGTTGGTGTGATTTATGATTATACCAACTTCTTTTGTTTTTTGAGTTCATTGGCCATTTTAAATGCTCTTTCATGTGCAGGTGCATGTTAATTGGTTCTGAAGATATCTATTTCAATATATATTCCATTTAAACTAAATAAACACCTAAGCGTATATATTCGCTTATTATATTTGTAGTGCATCGTATTAGTTAATCCTATGCAATTAATTCAATTAATCTTAAAACTTATTAGACTAAAAAAAATGAAAAAAACAATTTTAGGTTTGCTTCTAATCGTTCCGATCTTGGCATTCACACAAAGCAATAGAAAGAAAATATTGGCCGGATACACAGTAGATAACTATGAGGTGGCATGTATAGGTGTTGGAACAGATGGTTCAAAATTAATTAAAATATGGGGTTATGGACCAAAGCCAGAAAAGGCAGTATTGCAAGCCAAAAGCAATGCACTTCATGCCGTTATTTTCAAAGGAATTACTGCTGCCTCTAATGGTTGTCAAGGCATAAAACCTATAGCATCTAGCTTATCTGTAGAAGAGGAAAACCAGGAATATTTTAATAACTTTTTTGCTCCAGGTGGTTCTTATTTAAATTATATAGCAATGACGGGAGAAGGAGGAAACAATATGGACGTAACTAAAGTGGATAAAAGAACCTTTAAGGTAGGTATCATAGTTTCTGTAATGTACGATGCTGTGCGAAATGAGTTGGAGAAAGCAGGTATAGCAAAAGGGTTGAATTCAGGTTTTTAATCCGTAAAGCAATATGAAAAAAGTAATCTTTTTGTTAGTGGCGTTTTTGATAAGCACTTGTTCATTCGGGCAAATGTATTATAATATAAAAAAGGGTAATCAGAGACGCGTGAACCGCATAGGCACTTTTGAGATGTCCACACAATGCATAGCTACGTCCCAGGGGACCACCTACACCATTCGTGCTTTTGGTGAAGGTGAAGATCAAAAGGAAGCTGCTGGCGATGCCATTTTCCGTGCCATCTCCGATATAATATTTAGAGGTATTATTAAGGGCAAGGGTGGATGTTCGCAAAAACCGTTGGTTTTCAACCCTAACTTGGAAGAAGAAAAAGGTAGCCAGCTGATAGGAGAGCTGTTAGATAATGAAAAGGAGACTGAAAAAATAATCAAGTATTCAGATGCTGAGGGCAGGGTGAACTCTAAAAAACAAACTGGTAGAATCATTGCCTTTGAATTTGATATTAATATTTCAGCCTTAAGAAATTATTTTACAAACAAAGGGCTGATCAAATCTTCAACCGAATAAATTTAATTTTTTTAATAACCTTATCCCAAATTTAACAATCGTATAAGATGAAAAAGATATGTATAGTTGCTTCGCTGTTGTTGGCAAGCGTTTTAGGTTTTGCCCAGGCCAAAAAGCCAACCATTATGGTAATTCCCAGCGATGCTTGGTGTAATCTTAATGGAGCTATGACTGAGTTTAACAACCAAGGCTCAATGGTGAAAGTTCCTAATTATAAGCAGGCACTTTTAAACACCGATATGCTTTTAGTAATTAGCAAAATCAACTCTTTAATGTCGGATAGAGGATTTCCATTGAAAGATTTGGGAGCTGCCATGAAAAGTCTGGAATCAGAATCGGCTGAAACGGCCATGACAACGAGTAAATCAGGTGCTGGTGTTCAAGAAAGCCCAATTGATAAATTGAAGAAAACGGCTAAGTCAGATATTATTATTCAACTGACTTATACCGTGAATCAAACTGGTCCGAAAAAATCGATCACCTACAATATGCAAGGGCTCGATGCCTATACCGATAAACAAATTGCAGGTGCGCAAGGAAGTGGAGCACCTTCATTCAGTGCCGAATTACCGTTGCTACTCGAAGAAGCAGTATTGGCAAATCTCGACAATTTCAATGCTCAGTTGCAAAAACACTTTGATGATATGTTTGCAAATGGTCGTGAAATTACCATGAAGGTGAAAAAATTCGACAGTTGGGATAAAGATTTAGAAGATGAAGTGAACGGAACACCAATTGGTGAAATTATAGAAGGATGGTTCAGCAAAAATGCAGTAAAAGGTAGATTTAGCACTATGGATGCTACCGAAAACATGATGAATATGGAACAGATTCGGATGCCGATTTACGATGAAAATGGAAAAGCAATGGATGCGAGAGCTTGGATTCGTCAATTACAAAAATATTTGTTAGCACCGCCTTACAACTTGCCATCTAAATTGACCATGAAGGGCTTGGGTCAAGCTTCGTTGATAATGGGTGAGAAGTAATCCATAAAAATAATTTGAACTTCCCAAAACAAGACGTTCCATTTTAAGCAATAAAGTGGAACGTTTTGAGTTTTAATATTTTAATAAGAACTAAACTTTCAATTAATGAAAAAAATAATTTTGATCACCTCGATGTTTGTTTCAAGCATTGTAACAATCGCGCAAAATAGTGGAGGCAAAACAGACGACATAGGTCGCATATCGTTGTCTTCTTATATGCCCGACCAGTTGGGGTCAATCACCCCAGCGGCTTTAAAAATGTTGGAGAATAAGCTGGGTCAAATTGCCACCCAAAATGGACTAGGTGGCTCCGCAAACAAGCGATTCATCATCACTGCCAATGTAGTAGAGTTGTCCAAAGATATCACCCCAACCGCACCACCAATGATTGCTTACACACTAGATGTTACCATCTATGTTGGCGATGTCGTGACTCGAACCAAATATGGCAGCACAAATGTGCAGGTTAAGGGCGTAGACGTGAACGAAACGAAGGCCTATATTTCTGCACTGAAGAATATAAAGCCTGCTTCACCAGAATTACAATCTTTTCTCGACAAAACTAAAGGTAGAATCATAGAATACTATAACTCTCAGTGCGATTTTATCATTAAGGATGCCCAAGCTTTGGCTGCTCAAAACAGATTTGAAGAAGCCATTTATAAGCTTACAAGCGTGCCAGATGTTTGTAAAGAGTGTTTTGACAAAGCCTCAGATGCTGTACCACCAGTGTATAAAAAATATATCGATAGGCAATGTACAAAACTACTTTCAGATGCGAAAAATGTGTGGCAGGCAAATCAAAGCGTGGGAGGAGCAAATGCTGCTGCTGCGTTTTTAGCTGGAATTGATCCCGATGCCGCTTGCTTTAAAGATGTAGAAGCATTTACTTCCATAGTTGGAAAGCGAGTGAAAGAACTGGATCAACGAGAGTGGGATTTTAAGTTAAAACAGCAGCAAGATGGAGTCGATGTTCAGAAACTACAAGTGGAAGCTTACAGGCAGGTAGGTATTGCCTATGGCACCAATCAACAGCCTAATTCAACCATCTTATCTGGAGGGTGGCTATATTAATTTTTTATAAACTATCAAGTATATCTTTAATTTTAGAATACATAGTGAAACAAAAAAAGCCCGAGAACTTCGGGCTTTTTTGTTGCTAACTTTAACTTTACCTCTGAATTAGGCCGAAAGAGCTTCAGCACCTGCTACAATCTCTAATATCTCATTAGTGATGCTCGCCTGCCGGCTTCTGTTGTACTGAACTTTAAGATTTTTTAGCATTTCACCCGCATTTTCTGTAGCCTTATCCATAGCCGACATTTGGGCTCCGTAGAAAGAGGCGTTCGATTCTAAAACCGCTGTATAAAATTTGGTTTTTAAAGAAAGAGGTACTATTCCTTCAATTATTTCATCAACGGAGGGTTCAAATATATAATCAACCTTTGATGGTCTAGTCGTAGCCACCTCTGACGTAATAGGCAAAAACTTTTCAGTTTGCACTATTTGCGTGGCTACATTTTTAAATTGGTTATATACAATTTCTACCACATCATAATGGCCAATTGCGAATTTGTTCATTGCAAATTCTGCAGCCATCTTCACCTTTTCGAAAGTCAATGTAGTGAGAAGTGTGGAATAGTTACCTATTATCGGATCGTATCTTTTGCCGAAATACTCAAATCCTTTTTTGCCAATGGTGAGAAAACTCACCTGTTTGGCTGCCAGCTGCACGGAGTACTTACCGACTAGGAGTGCGTTAACACCTTTAAAAATATTGGCATTAAATGGCCCACAAAGGCCTCTATCTGCCGTCACTACTATTATCAGTACCTTGTTAGGTTCTCTAATTTCTGTGTACGGGTTTGTTGCAAGCGATTCGGAATTAGCAGCCAGGTTACCTAGTATTTCGTTCAATTTGCCTGCATAAGGGCGCAATTGCATAGCTTGATCTTGTGCTCTACGCAATTTAGATGCCGCCACCATTTTCATAGCCTTGGTAATCTGCTGAGTAGATTGAACCGATTTTATCCTATTCCTTACCTCTTTTAAACTTGGCATTTGTTTGTAAATTTAGGACTACGCCTGCTAACTGTAGTTTCCTACTGTCTGCATACTTATCTCTAATGATTTATCTAATAGCTCTTAACTAAATCTTTGGCAACTGTTTTCAATACGCTTGTCACAGTATCGTCTATTTTTCCACCCCTCAATAAATCTAGAGTGTCTTTGTGCGATGCTTTTAGTGTACTGTAAAATCTTGATTCAAAATCTCGTACTTTATTTACCGGTACTCGATCTAGAAATCCATTGGTGGAGATGTAGATCATTGCGACTTGGCATTCCACAGACACGGGAGAGAAAGAAGCTTGTTTCAGCATCTCAAGATTTCTCTTGCCACGCTCAATTACTAATTTGGTGGCAGCATCCAAGTCAGATCCAAATTTTGAAAACGCCTCCAGTTCCCTGAATTGTGCCTGATCAAGTTTTAAAGTACCTGCCACTTTCTTCATTGATTTGATCTGAGCATTTCCTCCTACCCTTGATACAGATATACCAACATTAATAGCTGGCCGGATACCAGAGTTAAACAAATTGGTTTCAAGGAATATTTGTCCATCGGTAATCGAGATTACGTTTGTTGGAATATAAGCTGAAACGTCACCCGCTTGGGTTTCGATAATTGGAAGCGCAGTTAATGAACCACCACCTTTTACTTTTCCTTTCAAAGAGGCAGGAATGTCATTCATTGCTTGGGCAATAGCATCATTGGCATTGATTTTAGCTGCTCTTTCCAGCAAACGGCTGTGCAAGTAAAACACATCACCAGGATAAGCTTCACGCCCTGGTGGCCTTCTCAAAAGTAAAGAGACCTCACGGTAAGCGACTGCTTGCTTCGATAAATCATCATATATAACCAGTGCTGGTCTACCGGTATCACGGAAATATTCGCCAACAGCAGCCCCTGTAAACGGTGCATAAAACTGCAATGGTGCGGGGTCTGAGGCATTTGCAGCTACAATTACCGTATATTTCATGGCACCAGCTTTTTCTAAGGCAGCTACTACGCCTGCTACAGTACTGGCTTTTTGGCCAACAGCCACATATATGCAATACACAGGTTTTCCTGCATCGTAAAACTCTTTTTGATTGATAATAGCATCGATCGCAACGGTAGTTTTACCTGTTTGACGGTCACCGATGATTAACTCTCTTTGTCCGCGGCCAATCGGAATCATTGCATCGATTGCTTTAATCCCTGTTTGTAGAGGCTCATTTACTGGCTGTCTATAAATTACCCCCGGAGCCCTCCGTTCTAGTGGCATAGCAAAAGTTTCACCTTCTACCGGGCCTTTTCCATCAATGGGTTGCCCCAAAGTGTCGATTACGCGCCCACATAAGCCTTCTCCAACCAATACTTCCGCTATTTTTTTTGTACGTTTTACTGAATCACCTTCTTTCAAACCTGCTGAAGTACCCAAAACTACTGCTCCTACATTGTCCTCTTCAAGGTTTAATGCCAAGCCTTTTATTCCGTTTTGAAATTCCAACAGTTCGCCAGACTGCACCTGTGTCAGTCCATACACACGGGCCACGCCATCTCCCACACTTAAAATCGTTCCAACCTCTTCGAGTTCAGCTTCTGTTTTGAAATTTGAAAGCTGTTGTCTCAGTATTGCCGATATTTCATCAGGCCTGATTTCTGCTGTCATCGCTTAATATTTTGGTGTAAATGTGTTATTACTAAATTCTGCTTTCACTTTGCTCAATTGGCTCTTTACAGAATTATCAATCTGTTTATCGCCCACTGTTAATATAAAACCACCTATTATATCTGTATCTACTTTATAAATGGTTTCGATTTCTTTATTTGAAATGGTTGATACCAATTTCCCAATTTGTTTTTTAAGTTTGGCATCTGCAGCAATCGCTGTAATCACGGTGGCTACTTGTATTCCTTTAAAAGCTTTGTATTCTACTATAAATTCTTTAGTGATTGCAAAAAGTAGATTTTCTCGTTTTTTTTTGGTGAGAAGTGTAAAAAATCCAAAAGTCAATTCATTTAATTTTCCCTTAAACAACGCTTCGATGATAACTAACTTCTTTGGATTGCTTATTACCGGACTAGCCAAAGTGTTTCTGAGTTCGAAACTGCCTTCTAAAGTGTTGCTCACAAAAACCATGTCTTCATATACCCTTTCTAAAGTTTTATTCTCTAAAGAAAGTTCTAAGATTGATTTGGCGTAAGCCGATGCTACCCTGTATAAAGACACTTTATTATATTTAGCTAATAATATTAATTCAATTTCGATTCACTTAGGTATTTCTCAACCAATTCTTTTTGCGAAGCATCATTGGCCAAGCTCTTTTTGAGTATAATCTCTGCAATACGCACTGAGGTTTCGGCTACTACATTTTTTATCTCTGCTAATGCTGCATTTTTTTCGTTGTTGATTTGCTGACGTGCAGATTCCACCAATCGTGCGGCCTCGATGTTTGCTTTATCCTTCGCTTCGTTTATGATATTTGCAGATGCTGTCTGAGCTTCCTTCATCATTTTATCTCTTTCCAGTCTGGCTTCCTGCAACAATAGTTCATTGTCAGCTTTTAATTGAGCCATTTCCGCTTTCGCTTTTTCTGCAGAACTGAGTGCGTTTTCAATAAATTCCTCCCGTTCTTTCAGTGCCGAAACTATCGGTTTCCAGGCAAATTTGGATAAAATGAAAAGTACAGATAGAAAAATAACGGTTGTCCAAACTAATAGACCTAAACCAGGGGTGATTAATTCCATAATATTATGGGAGATTTAAACATTGATATATGTGTATTCACATCAATAGCTTAATTTTTAAGCTATTGATGTCTACTGATTACTACCTATTTAAAACTATTGGTTACCAGCTATAAGGAAGCAAACAGCAATTGCGAAAAGTGTAGCACCTTCAATAAGGGCTGCAGCGATCAACATACCTGTTTGTACTTTTCCGGCAACTTCAGGTTGGCGAGCCATAGCCTCCATTGCACTACCACCAATACGACCAATACCAAGACCGGCACCAACTACAGCAAGACCAGCACCAATACCAGCACCTAACGTGCTGAAATTACCTACTACCTCAAGAAGAACATTTGCAAACATTTGATTATAAGGGATTTAGTTAAAAGAAAATTAGAAAATAATGAAAATAAAATATTAGTGATGGTCATCGTGCTCGTGCTCAGCAACTGCCTGACCTATGAACAAGGCTGAGAGCAATGTAAAAATGTAAGCCTGTAATATTGCTACGAACACTTCCATTAAGCTCATAACCACTGCAAACGGCACGGATACTGCAGCAACTCCCAAGTTTTTAAATAGAAATATAAAACTTAAAATACTTAATATTATAATGTGACCCGCGGTGATGTTGGCAAACAGACGAATCATCAGTGCAAATGGCTTAGTGAATATACCAATAATTTCCACTGGAATCATAATGGGAAGGAGAGCAATCGGAACTCCAGGGGTTGCGAATATGTGTTTCCAGTAATTTTTATTAGCAGAGATCAATGTGAGAATCAAAGTAAATGCAGCCATGACCATCGTTACAGCAATGTTCCCTGTCACATTTGCTCCTTGGGGAAGCAATCCAAGTAAATTATTGAACCAAATGAAGAAAAAAGAGGTGAGTAAGAACGGCATATATGTAGCGTACCTGCGACCAATATTGGGTATTGCTATTTCGTCTCTGATGAACACAATCAATGGCTCAAATAAGGATTGCATACCTTTAGGCGCCTTGCCATAATTTTTCCTAAACCCGGCACTGACTGATACAAACACGGATACTAGTAAAAAAGCAGAAAAGAGCAGAGAAGCGACATTTTTAGTAATGGAGAGGTCGTATATTTTTTCACCCTCATTTTCGCTTACTAAATGGTTGTGGTCTAATTTATAACCAAGATAGGCTGAATGCCCATGGTGAAACTCGCTAGAAAGGAAACTTATCATGCCTTTCGTGGAAGAATATATGATAACAGGCAGAGGGATAGAGATCGATTCACCATTAATATCTGCAATATGCCAATCATAAGCATCTTGTATATGGTGAATAATCATTTCACTTGGATTGAATCTTTCGTCCCGCGATTTTTGGTCATGGTTTTCTTCATTCGCAAATGATAATGAAAAAACAAATACAAGAACTAATGCTATTGTGCTGACTCTCCTTGGGTGAAAAATTAACATTTTTACTAAATCCTTCATTGACTGCTGCCTCCTTTTGAATTAGGGTGCAAACTTAGTGATAAGGTTTTAATTTCAAAAAAACTGTATACAAAATATAAAACAAAAAAATTCAAGAGAAAAGAAGTGGAGTTAGACTTCACTATATAGAAGTACAGAAATATGCCTACTGCCGATGTCAAAAGCTTTATTCCGGTACCTAGCATAAAGAAATTTTGTACATCGTAAGGAGATTTACCAAAACCCGCAGCAATGAGGAGGTGACTCAAATACATGATTGCTACCACATAAGCCAAAATGTACCAGATGTACGGGTTAAGTACAGATTGATTTTTTAATCCGAACTGCATTGCGAGGATAGATATTGAGAAAGCCAAACTTAATGACGCTATCTTTTTTGAGTATGCCACATCGATTGTTATCATTTTTAATTGAGTAAATTTAACTGTTGTGCAAAATTAAGATCAAAACTTGGTTTCGCTTATCAATAATAAAAAAACCATGTGATAGTGGAACATTTTTTTAGTTCATCGTATATTGCCCTGACAAACTTTAAAACTCTTTAAATTCATAAAATCATGAAAAACAAATTGATACTAATATTAGCCATGGCCATTTCTTCCACCCTTTATGGACAAGGGTTTGAATTTGGATTGAAAGCTGGGGTAACTGGAACGAGTGGAACTACGAAATTGCCAGAAACTTCGGGGGTGGTGAATAATATCAAAACGACTGCAATGGCTTCTACAGCTAATCCTAACGGCATGGGGTATAATTTTTTGGCAGGATTGTATGGTAAAGTAAATTTGCCTTTGGGTTTTTTCGTAATGGGGGAAGCACAATATGCCCAATTTACGCTACCACAAAAAGCTGAAAATGTTGAGATTAAGTTTTCGAATTCGGGAAATATTAGTTACACAAGTGTAGATGTGGTCTCTCAGCTAAATGGAGTAAATGTTCCGATTTTCTTTGGCAAACAGTTTTTTGCTAAAGTTTTGCGAGTCTACGTAGGTCCCAATTTCTTATTTGTAACAAAGGCGGAGCAAAAAAGAACGTTTAATGGTGGTACTGCCTCACCCGGTTTTAGTTCGGGCTTGAAAACAGAGACAACTGAAAACCTTATGGAGAATACCGAGCTGCCCGTGGCCGATAGAAAAGTGCTAAGCACAATTATCGGTTTAGAGGCAGGTGTAGGGGTTACCATACCGATAGTAGGAATAGGGGTAGATTTAAGGTATTCTGTCCCTGTAATTTCAGGAGTATATCAAAATAACGACATCAGTGGCTTTTTGGGAATCACTACCTTGTCTTTGAGTTACAGATTATTTAAGGTGGGATTGTAGAGAGAAAGGAATTTTACAAATGCAAAACGGCAGCCCTCTTTGGAAATTTTCTGGAGAGGGTTGTTTCTTTTCATTCAAAATCATGGAAATTAACGTTTTTTGCACAATGAACATTCCTTTACATTGCAACGCCTTTGCCGATTACGAATTGTTGGATTGCGGTGCTCAATACAAGCTAGAGCGATTTGGCGATTACGTGCTTTCTCGCCCCGAACCGCAGGCGATATGGTCTGTCTCACAATCGGAAGATGAATGGATGAAAAAGACCCACATCCACTTTGAACGTGACAAGGCCAGCCCGGAAAAAGGCTTGTGGTCGAAGAAGAAACCGATGCCAGATCAATGGAAAGTGAATCACTTATACAAAAACATGAATCTTGTATTCAGACTCGGCACTACCTCGTTCAAACATATTGGGCTGTTTCCGGAACAGGCAGAAAATTGGAATTATATATTTGACAATGTAATTGCTTTGAAATCGCGCCTTCAGCAAGTAAAAGTTCTCAATTTATTCGCGTACACAGGCGGTGCATCTTTGGCTGCAAAAGCTGCCGGAGCCGATGTGGTGCATGTAGATTCGGTGAAACAAGTGGTTTCTTGGTCTAAAGAGAATATGGAATTGAGCGGATTGGCCGGCATTCGATGGGTGGTGGAAGATGCATTGAAATTCGTAAAGCGTGAGGAAAAGCGAGGAAGTATTTATCAAGGCATTATTCTGGATCCGCCTGCGTACGGTCGAGGCCCCGATGGCGAAAAGTGGGTGATCGATCAACACCTAGATGAAATGTTAGGCCATTGCAACCGATTGCTCGACAATACTAATGGGTTCTTGATTCTCAATCTTTATTCCATGGGATATTCTCCAATTATTGCCCAGACTTTGGTGAAAATGCATTTTCCAAATGCCGCAAACCTTGCATTCGGGGAAATGTATTTTGAAGACACGTTTAAGAAACAGATGCCTTTGGGCATTTATGTCCGATTTGCCAATTCCTAAATACTTTTGTATCACATCTGTTTATCGATTCGGCCTTCAGGAAAGTTATAATGTCATCTAATTCTTGTCGTTGCAAAGGGGTGTGCCGCTAGGTTGGTTCTGTACAAAATGAAAGGATATATGTTTCATTGAGCTTGAGCAGGGCAAATTAGTATGTACATATTAGAAATATTTTAGAGCACTTTTGGCGATTATAGGCCAACTTCATGCCACGTTCACGTCAGAAAACACAATAGCTCAATACTGGTCAGGCATCGAACGCAGAGATAGAGTTGCTCCCAAAGCTTTTTAATGTTGCATATCTCCGATTCATTAAAAAAACTTCATTAAGTTTACCCATCCTAAAGGCAACCTACTATGGAACTCAAAAATATTAAATTAGAACAAAAGGAAGGAATTCTAATCATCACGGTAAATCGCCCTGAAAAATTAAATGCTTTGAACTTCGAAACACTCAATGAACTCCACTATTGTGTGAAGAAAATATATGATGAACCTACCATTCATGGGGCTGTCATTACTGGATCGGGAGATAAGGCTTTCGTAGCGGGTGCCGATATTTCTGAAATAGCCAAACTCAATGAAATAAACGGGCGTAAATCGGCTGAAACAGGGCAGGAAATATTTCAAATGTTGGAAAATAGTCCTAAACTGGTAATAGCAGCCGTAAATGGCTATGCCTTGGGTGGTGGATGTGAATTATCGATGGCATGTCACATACGTGTTGCATCTCAAAATGCAAAATTTGGCCAACCTGAAATTAATTTGGGGATTCTGCCAGGTTATGGCGGTACACAGCGAATAACATGGCTGGTGGGTAAAGGCAAAGCCATGGAATTGATGCTTACTGGCGACATGATTGATGCCGTGGAAGCGGAAAGGATTGGACTAGTGAATTATGTCGTATCGGCAGAAGAGCTGCTGCCAAAATGCTTTGAAATATTAAAAAAGGTTGCCGAAAAACCCGCCATTTCTGTTGGCTTGATTATTGATTGTGTAAATAGTGCATTCAATAAAGGCGAAAATGGCTTCCAAACCGAAGCAAATGCATTTGCCAATTGCATAAGCACAGATGATTTCCATGAGGGCACGCAAGCTTTTTTGGAGAAAAGAAAACCCATTTTTCATGGCAAGTAAAGCACAACCAAATTATTCTACCGATTTCGAGAATGATTTTTTACCTCTCCTAAAGCAAGCTTATAACTTCGCTTACCGCCTTACCTACAATGAAGATGAGGCAAAAGATTTGGTGCAAGATTCTTACATCAAGGCCTTTCGTTTTTACGATTCGTACCAGCGTGGAACTAACGCCAAAGCATGGTTGTTCAGAATATTAAAGAATACATTTATTAACGATTATCGTAAGAAAGCCAAAGAGCCTATTAAATACGATTATCAGGAAATAGAAGAGTATTACAATGCTGAAGGTGCTACTATTGAACCTGATAAAGGGTTGAGGGTAGATACTGTAAATGAACTGATGGGCGATGAAATGACTATTGCTCTCAACTCATTGCAGGAAGACTTTAGGGAAATCATCATACTTTGCGATCTAGACGACTTCAAATATGAGGAAATAGCCGAAATATTAAATATACCGATCGGCACTGTTCGTTCTCGATTACATAGGGCTAGACATTCGCTGAAAGATAAAATAAAAGTCTATGCGAGCACAATGGGCTACGTTGACAAAGATTAACCACCCAAAAAAACCCTTATTTAACGATTCTTAAAAATGCAGGCGGAAGACAAAAAGTTGACTTGTGAAGAAATAATTGCTGAATTCAAAAGCATGAGTAGTCACAGTTGCAAAAAAGATGGAAGTTGTGTAAAATATGTTCAGCTTTATCTCGACAACATGGCCTGCAAGCTTAAAGATGCCGAGTTTTTGACAGGAATAAGCGATTGCGAAAAATGCTGCGAATATTTTCAAATTAACGATTGCATAAAAAATAACCTGAAGAATAAAACCTATCAATTAGAATTGTCTGACGATTTTGTGCGAAAAATTCAAGGCTCATTACAAAATGAAAACTATTATATTGGAAGATAGTGGAGTGCCAAGCCTTGAAATTAAAACCCAATTATTTAGTTTGTAACACAGATTCCAAAATAGAATTGCGCAAATAAGTTATATAATCACCTACTTCCTTTATTATAACCGGGTAATTTTGGTTGAATTCCAACACCATAGCTGGGATAGTTGTTTTGTCTCCCTCTTCCATGGCAATTATCTCAATTTTTTTTAACAACGATGACATTTCACTGGCACCTAAGTACCTGAAATTACTCTTCAAAAAATGGGCATCTCCTTTCACCAGATTCCAATCTTCAAGTTCTAGGTTAGCATTTAGAGACTCATGTTTTCTGGCAGCACCTTTTAATATGTTTTCAAGCATTTTGATGATTGTGTTCTTATCATCGCCTAAAAGATTGTAAAGTGCGTCAGGATCAAAGTATTTAGGTTCCATAGCTGACAAAATTACATTTTTTTCTTACAATTAAGAATAATCGAGGTAGAAATACGCCTAAGAAAACATCAAAAAGAAGGCAGCGAAAGGTGCGGCCATCAGTAATCCGTCAAATCTGTCTAGCACTCCACCATGACCAGGAATTAAGTTTCCCGAATCTTTAATTTGAAGGCTGCGTTTTAGCATTGATTCTATTAAATCGCCATAAGTGCCTCCTATACAGATTATTACGGCTAAAATCAACCATTTCCAAAGCAACAAGTCGTTATAATAATTACTAAGAATTGCGGCCAACACAATTGCAGTCGTTAGTCCACCAATCAAACCTTCCCAAGTTTTGTTAGGCGAAATTCTGGGAAATAATTTATTCCTGCCGAAGGCTCTACCTGCAAAATATGCGCCTGTATCGCTTGCCCAAAGCAAGAAAAAACATCCAGAGGCAATTTGATAGCTAAAATATCCATTCGAAAACGAAGCAAAATGAAGCAGGGCCAGTGGCATGGCTACATAAAATACGCCAATTATTGTGTAGGCAATGTTTTCAAAAGGGTTGGAGGCTTTTCGATACAGCTCCGATATATAAATGATGCCTAATAATACAAAGAAGAAGAAAAAAGCCTTCGTAGGTATGTCTCCACGCGCAACAAAAAAGCAAATCAAATTCAGTAAAACGCCATTAATAATTCCCCACTTTGTCAACGGATCATCGCCATCTTCACGAATAAGACCGTAAAATTCAATTTGACCTACTACACTTACCAGTAATATTAGGCCTAAATAAGTCCATTCAGTGTAGGTAAGGCAGAAAAGAAAAAATATTCCCCCAACTACTCCCGTAACTATTCTTTGATTAAGATTTGAGAGTTTATTTAGTGCAGGAATGTTCATTTATTATATCACAATCGGCATTTTGGCCTCGAAAAGCAGTACAAATATCCTTGCAAATAACGAAATATTTATACTAACTCCCTATTTTGTTATTAACTTTGGTAACGAGGTGGTTGGTGTAGAATACTTTGTTTGCCATGAAAACACTGAGCGACTCCATGATATTTTTGCATTTAAGCTCAATAACATGAAACAGGACATACAAAGCCGCTCGGACGTTAAGTTATTAATAGAGCATTTTTATTCTAATGTGGTGAATGACGATTTAATTGCCATATTCTTCAACGAGGTGGCTTCAGTTAATTGGGAAAAGCACATGCCGATTATGATTGGTTTTTGGGAATTTATCTTGTTCTCTACCCCCAACGCGTACACTGGTAGTGTAATGACTCCTCATTTTCATTTGCATGCACTCAAAGCTCTGCAACCACAGCATTTTGAGCGTTGGCTTCATTTGTTTAATAGGTCTGTAGATGAACTGTTTGAGGGAGTGAAAGCCGAGGATGCCAAGCTAGCCGCCCAAAATATAGCTGCCACTATGAAGTATAAATTGATGGGGTCGGCCACGAAAAATATAATGACTATTGAAAAAATTGACTGATTTAATATGAATTTTGCAATAAATAATTGCAGAATTGGTTACTTAACTATAATATTGCTTATCAATTGAAAATCAATAGTATCACAATAGCCCCCACAATATGATTTGAAGCTCTACGTTAACTAAATACGTAACTGATGATGGATTTAAAAAAGGTGGAAGATGCAGAACTTGTTTCGATATACCGTTCCGGAGATGACAGAGCTTTCAAAGTGCTTCTTAGCCGTTACAAAACAAAAGTTTACACTACGGTTTTGTACATTGTAAAAGACAAAGATATTGCAAGCGACATAACGCAGGATGTGTTTTTCAAAGTTATTGACACAATCCGTGATGGCCGTTATAATGAAAATGGAAAATTTCAGCAGTGGGTAGTTCGTGTAGCGCACAATTTGGCTATAGATCACTACCGAAAGTATAAAAAATACCAAATGGTGCGGGAGGACGATGATTTTAGCATTTTCAACACGTTGCCACTGGGTGTCGAAGGTGTAGAGCGGGCAATAATGCAAAAAGAGACAAAAGCTTTGCTTAGGGAGTACATACAGAAATTGCCTGTAGAACAAAAAAAAGTATTACTCATGCGCCATTTCGCAGGCATGAGCTTTCAGGAAATAGCCGATTTTACGGGGGTGAGTATCAATACTTCTTTGGGTAGAATGCGATACGCCTTACTTAATCTGCGGAAAATGTTAACTCCGTATTATGAACATGAATCCAACTATTACCCTTAGTTTGCATGGCATCAGCTATGTGTATGGCGAGCTTTCCAGCGCGGAAAGAGGAGAATTTCAATTGCAAAAAGTACTAAATAGTTGGCTGTACGAGGAAGTAGTAGAGAATGAACAGCTGCGGCATGAAATAGATAGCAGCCAACTTAACCCAAATATTTCAACCCTTAAAAACATTTTAGCCTATTCAAAAAAAGTTTACTAACCCTTTTATTTATTACTTTTTTTGGTCGCCCTTCTTATTATTTACCAAGATCGAAGCCATAGAAACACAACTTTTTTACTGTTGCATCTGATCAGGTATTGAGTTTGAAGTGGGCGGGCAAGACAATTTCCATTTTTTAACCAATTACGGTATTGCAAATGTCATTGCTTTAGACGATAAAAAGCGGCTACTTTTAGGGGCTGGGCCGATGGAATCTTTGGGTTCAGAAATTTCTCCATTTGTACCTATAGTAGATGTAAACCCCACAAATTCTTTCTAACCTCCACTCATATTGTTGGATATCGGATAATTGCTTGGGGCACTTATTTTTGTTTTAAACTTCGCACCAAAATTATGAACAAAAGACTTATGCTTATCTATTCTATCGTGTTGATAGATGTAATTGCTGGGTCGGCTATTTGGCCTGTTTTTCCCGATTTTGTAAGAAGCCTAGAAAAGCCGCAAATTTGGCTTGCTGTCGGCACGGCTATTTTCCTTGGAATTCAACTTGTTACTGCCCCATTGCTAGGAAAGCTTTCCGATAGCATGGGAAGAAAGCCTGTTTTTATTCTTTCTGCTTTCGGCACTTTCTTTTCTCTTTTATTTCTTTTGCCAATCAAAGCATGGTCTTATTTCGCTAACCGTACTTCCGATGGGGTTACCAATGGTGTATATGCGGCTGTCCGATCGGCAGTTACCGACATTTCCGATGAAAAAGACATTATGCGAAACGTGGGGATGGAAGGCACAATTGTTTCTGTGGGCTTTGTGGTTGGGCCCATGCTGGCTGGGCTTCTACTGAGCGTGACAAATGTTGTTGGGGATGCTGCTACCTTTTTGCTTATCTGTTTGGGGTTGGTAGTATCGAGCTTGAACGTGGTTTTGTGTTTTTTCTTTCAGGAAACATTAAAAAATAGAACTGCATTGTCGAGAAAAGACATAGTAAAGCAGCTGGTAACAGCCTTGAATATTAGCCAATTGTGGAATAAGATCAATTTAAAAGATCAAGCTACTCCTGGGTTATTGAAGGTAATTACGCTTCAATTTTTTTTGACGTTGAGTCTGGGGTACTATCCGTATTTTATCACGTACATGAGCATTGGAGCCTTGCAGCTGAGTGCCAAAGAGATCTCTTATTTCTTTATTTACTTTGGCGCATTGAGCATATTCGGCTACTATTTTTTTTATACTTATGTAGTAAATAAAATCAATCACCAAAGGTTCATTGTCTGGATGGCATTGTTTGGAATAGCCACTCATATTGCATATGCAAATGTGGGCACATCCCTTTTGGCTCTCTACATAATAGTAACGATCGACACGGTCACTATTTCCTTGTTGCCCGGAGTGCTAGACGGTCTGGTGGCTCAGTTTTCAAAAGATGAAGATCGCGGTGAATTGTTTGGCATTACCCAAGCTTTAAACGGAATAGCAAGTATTGCTACCACGATCGTGTTTGGAGTTATTTCTATCTGGTCGCTTGAAGTGCCGTTTTATTGGTTTGCAGTTTGTCTGATTCCTTTGGTGGTATTGAAGATTAAGTAGCATTGCGAAACATCAAATTGTCTATAGACCAAGGCGAAGGAAAGATCTCAACCCAAAATGATGTAGATAAGCTGCAAGCCCTAGTGCTGATTTTGGGTCGGTGAATGAAGTGCATTGGAGATACCCAACTCGTCATCTAGGAAAAGTTAATCTTTTGTTAAACTAGCCTTAACAATAAGAAAATACGCTTTATTTAATTTGCGCTTTAATCACACAAACCACAATTTTAATGAAAAAATTATTCCTTCTAGGTGTAGCCTTGTGTAGCTTGTCTGCCCATGCTCAAAACCATTCGCTCGTTCATAAAGCCAGCAGGCTTCAGGAAGAAACACTTCCATTAAATGCCAATCTAGAACCTTTTTACCATGGTGTAGCCTCTGGCGATCCTTTGTCTGATAAAGTAATAATCTGGACAAGGGTAACTCCGAGAGGCAACGAAACCACAATTGCAGGAAAATATTGGGTAGCAACAGATACCGCTTTTGTTCAAACTGTAACTTCTGGGAATTTCATTACCAGTGGAGACAAAGATTTCACTGTAAAAATAGATGTAAGTGGATTATCTGCAAACACCACCTATTACTATTATTTCACAGCTAACGATAAAAATTCTATTGTTGGGCGTACCAAAACCATCCCAACGGGAAGTGTAGATCATTTGAAATTTGCAGTTGCATCGTGCAGTAATTATGAAGGGGGATACTATAATGCCTATGGCCGCATCGCTGATCGCAACGATATTGATGCTGTAGTGCATTTGGGCGATTACATTTACGAATATGGAAAAGATACCTATTCCAACCCCTTCATTTCTACCACATTGTTAGGAAGAGTAAATCAGCCAAGTGCTGAAATCATTAATTTGGCAGACTATAGAACCCGTTACTCATTGTATAGACTAGACAATGATTTAAGACGTGCCCATCAACAGCATCCGTTTATAACCGTGTGGGATGACCACGAATCGGCAAATGACTCATATAAAGACGGAGCAGAAAACCATACCGAAGGTACCGAAGGAGCGTGGCTTGACCGAAAAGCCATATCTAAAAAAGTATATTTCGAGTGGATGCCCATACGTGAGCAAGTGGGAGACAAAATATATAGAAAGATGTCGTACGGAAATTTGGCCGATTTGATAATGCTCGATACCAGGTTGGAAGGGAGAGATAAATATCCTGTAAATTTTGACGATGCAGATCCAGCAGCGCCAAACAACAGAAAAATGTTGGGAAATGAGCAGTTGACTTGGTTTAAAGACAATTTGAAAAACTCAACAGCCAAATGGAAAATAATAGGAAATCAAGTGATTTTCGCTAATTACAACGTGGGCTTTGCGGCTTCAAATAAAACTGTGACCAGTGCGGTGGCAGATGCAATAAAATCGGCTGGAGCTGGGTCAAGCATTCTAAGCTCTGTGGCTGGGAATAACATTGTAACTATAGTCGGCCCATTGTATTTGCCTGCTATTCAAGAAGTTGAGAATAATTTTATCGACAATTGGAAATCGTACCCTGTAGAAAGGGCAAGTATTATTGATTTCATATCCACGATCACAAATGTGGTATTCATTACAGGTGATTCGCATTGTTCTTGGGCGTTTGATGTAGTAAAAAATCCAGTGCTATATCCATTACCTCAAGCATTATATATACCTCGAGCTTCACCTGACTACGTTTTAAATACCTCAACTGGGATATATGCTGGCTCAAAAGCAGTTGAATTTGGAACACCTAGTATTTGTTCACCCAACTTTGACGAGGCACTAGGCTCAGCTACATCAGCCGGGTTTGAATTTCAAATCAACAATACGGTAGCTGCTTTAGGTGCAAACTATAATCCGCATTTGAAATATGTAGATTTGGATCAACATGGTTACTTTATACTTGATTTGAAATCTGAAGCCGCACAGGCCGATTTCTATTACAGCGTTGTTACTACTTCAACAGGTATGGAAACCTATGGTAAAAGTGCGAGAACCAACGATGGTCAAAATAGGGTAACCGTTATCACCACAGCCACAGGAGTAAAGGCGGTAGTTGCTATTCCTGCTCCGGCCAATCCGAAGGCAACCGCTACATCTACAAAATCTGCATCGCAACTCATAATTTTAAGCGTGTATCCCAACCCCACAAGTGATGTGATATATGTGCAATTGGGACTGCTTAACGAGGCAATTTATCAAGTTTCTTTGATAGATATGCAGGGAAAACTTGTAAAAAGTATGTTGAATACAAAGTCGGATTCCGGTATATTTAACCTAGGTCTAGATGTGAAAGATGTCGCTCCTGGGAATTATGTATTGACTTTTGAAAGTAATCAGCAAAAAGATTCTAGAAAAATAGTGATCAAGTAGCACGTTAGCATTTAATTTAATTAGTGATCACTGGTTGCATTAGTATTTTTTAAGTCACCCCTCTCTCTTATTCGCAGAATATTGGAGAGGGGTTTCTATTATTCACAATATTAAGTTTTGATTAAATGCTTTCCTTTTCTCCATTCATGGTAATTTTGCTTCATTAAAACCGTGATTTTATGATGTGTCGTTCCCTCTGTTTTACTTTTATTGTTTCGGCAAATCTTATTTTGGCGCAATCTAACCTGGTAAGTCCAAAAAATGTAATTCTGTTCATTGGCGATGGTTTTGGTATTGCCCCTAAAACTGCCGCCCGCATGGCTATGGGGCAGGGTAGGGAGGGCAAGCGTTATTATAACGATGCTGGGTTTCAAGTACTGGCTTTAGACAAACTGAAGTTTACAGCCATGGCCACTACGCACTCCCTGAATTCTTGGATCACCGATTCTGCTCCCGGGGCAACTGTTTATGCCACTGGAAAAAAAATTGACAATGAGGTGATAAGTTTTGATGTGGAAACAAATCAGTCGATTGAAACCATACTTGAGGCAGCAAAAAAACAAGGCTATGCCGTGGGATTAGTGACCACCACTAGGATAACTCACGCCACTCCTGCTGCTTTCGGTAGCCATATTTGGCACAGAGATTTGGAAGATTATATAGCCGCCCAACTCATTTCAAAATCGCAAGCTGAATATGAAGAAATCTTTAATAGTTCACCTGTTGATTCATTGAAATACGACAAAAATAGAGATTGGCTACTGCCCATCCCGAAAGTTGGCGTGTCTATAGATGTGCTATTGGGAGGTGGATCTGCCAACTTTCTTCCAGAGAAATTTGCCGATACAATAACTGATGCAAAACGTAATCACTATTGGAGAAATGATAAACTAATTTATAGCTCGGGAAAACGAAAAGACAAAGTAAACCTGATTGCACTCGCTCAAAGTCGAGGCTATCAGTATGTGAATTCAAGAGATGCACTTTTAAATATTGATTTATCCAAATTTAAAAATGGTGGCAATACAAAGCTTTTGGGCCTATTTAAAAGCTCACATTTAAGCTATGAGCAAGACAGACAACTAAACAATTCGCCAGAACCAACTTTGGCAGATATGACGCAGATAGCCATTGACGTACTGAAAAGAAAAGGGGGAAAAAAAGGATTTTTCTTGTTAGTAGAAGGCGGCAGAATAGATCACTTGGCCCATGCCAATGCTGGTGTAGTCACCAAAGCATGCCGTTTTGAAGTAGACAGTGTTGCCTTCCCGCCCGATGGCGGCAATGAAAGATTGAAAAATACTTCACAAGGCGATATTTACGGTTCAGATTACATGATAAAGGAAGTACTGAGTTTTGACTACGCGATTGTTGAAGGCCGAAAACTATTAAAAAACACGAACAGTGAAACGTTAATATTCTCTACCTCCGACCATGAATGTGGGGCTGTAGCGGTGCTCGGGTTGCATGATTCTACGCACAAAGAAGTGAGAACCTATGCAGAAGAACCTATTAATCAAAATAAAAAATGGGCAACGCCAAAGGACATAAAAAGAGGTGATATTGGTACGCTAGGTTATTTTCCCGAATACGAAATTTACCAGTTTCAAGGCCGAGCTTTTCCAAAGCCAAAATCAGCCAATGGAAGAAGGATAATTATCACGTATGCTTCTAACCCACTTACATTGGGCCATTCGTGCGAGGGTGGATATTCTTTTGGCAACCATACCCCTCAGGATATATGGGTGGGTAGTGACGACAATGTGAAGGGAAAGTTCAGTGGAAGAATTGCAGGAAAAGGGATGCTCGATAACACATTTCTCACCCAAATCATGGCAGACTTTCTAGGCTTGAAAATGGGGAAATGACGGAACAAGGCTTAACGTTGTTCTTTATATTTTCCAAACTCATAAAGCAAATTGACAGTAAAACTTTGTGCATAATGTCTGGCCTAGGAAGTGGACTGCAAATAATAATCGTGAAAGCGCAGCCACTGATCAAAAGGGAATTACAACAACCAGCAAGATAGGTGCTTTATGGGAGCAACAAATGTTGCTGTGCCCCATTGTACTAACATAAAAAAGCCCCTTGCGGGGCTTTTAATAAAATAAATCTGCTTGTAAATTAATCCATTGTCAATTCTAATGCCAAGCCTCTCAGTTCATGTACCAATACATTAAATGATTCTGGAATATTTGGTTTGGGCATATTTTCGCCCTTCACTATAGCTTCATAAGCCTTAGCACGACCTACCACATCATCTGACTTCACAGTCAATATTTCTTGCAAAATATGAGCTGCTCCGAACGCTTCTAAAGCCCAAACTTCCATTTCACCAAAACGCTGACCACCGAATTGAGCTTTTCCACCCAATGGCTGTTGTGTAATGAGTGAATACGGCCCGATTGAACGAGCATGCATTTTGTCATCTACTAGGTGACCAAGTTTGAGCATATAAATGATACCAACTGTTACTGGTTGGTCAAATTTTTGACCCGTTAAACCGTCATAAACATTGGTTTTAGCAGATAAACCCGCTTTTTTTAACTCGTCAAATACTTGGTCTTCCGTTGCACCGTCAAAAATTGGTGTTGCATATTTTTTACCTAGTTTTCTTCCAGCCCATCCAAGAAGGGTTTCATATATCTGTCCGATATTCATCCGCGAAGGCACACCTAGAGGATTCAAAACTATATCCATTGTTCGACCATCTTCCAAGAAAGGCATATCCTCGTCACGGACAATTTTTGCTACTACGCCTTTGTTACCGTGGCGACCAGCCATCTTATCACCCACTTTCAACTTACGCTTCTTAGCAATGTAAACTTTGGCAAGTTTTACGATCCCGGTTGGCAATTCATCGCCTACTTCTATAGCAAAACGCTCGCGTTTAAATTTGCCAGCTATTTCGTTACGTTTGACGTAGAAATTTTTCACTAATTGAATGAGCATCTTGTTCAGTTTGTCATCAGCAGTGGCATTTTCTAAAATCAAATCAGCAATTAAGTTTACCTCTTCAGGTACATTATAGTTGCTTTCATCTCTGTAAACGTTTTTCTCTGGAAATAAATTTTCGGTGATATTCTTCCGATTGAATTTTACACCTTTTGAAAGTATTTCATCACCAAATTTATGTTTGATCCCTTGAACGGCTTTACCATCTAAAACAAAAACCATTTTATCGATCATCTGAGAACGCAAATCAAGCAAGTCGGCACTGTATCTTTCACGAAGTCCGTCCAATTGTTTCTTAGATTTGCCCTTGATCTCCTTATCTTTTCTTGCTCTAGCGAATAGTTTGGTATCGATTACCACACCTTTCAACGATGGATTGGCCTTCAACGATGCGTCTTTTACATCGCCAGCCTTGTCGCCAAATATAGCTCTCAGTAATTTTTCTTCCGGAGTTGGGTCGCTCTCACCTTTTGGAGTGATTTTCCCAATCAATATATCTCCTTCTTTTACATCAGCACCAACACGAATGATTCCATTTTCATCCAAATTGCGTACCATTTCTTCGCTCACGTTGGGGATTTCAGATGTCAACTCCTCTTCACCACGTTTGGTGTCGCGAACTTCCAACTCAAATTCTTCAATGTGAATGGAGGTATAAATATCTTCACGTACTACCCGTTCAGAAATTACAATTGCATCTTCAAAATTGTAACCTTGCCACGGCATGAATGCCACCTGCAAGTTTCTTCCAAGTGCCAATTCTCCATTATTAGTAGCATAACCTTCTACTAATATTTGACCCTTTGTTACTTTTTGTCCTTTCGTAACTATTGGAGTCAAATTAATGCAGGTGTCTTGGTTAGTTCTTCTGAATTTAATCAATTCATATGTTCTAAACTCATTGTCGAAGCTTACAAATTTTTGATCTTCGGTCAAATCGTATTTTACGGTAATTCTCTTAGCATCAACATAATCTACCGTACCATCGCCCTCTGAGGTTACTAAAGTTCTTGAATCTTTGGCTATACGAGCCTCTATTCCGGTACCTACAATTGGAGCTTCTGCTCTTAAAAGGGGCACCCCTTGGCGTTGCATGTTCGAACCCATCAAGGCACGGTTCGCGTCATTATGTTCCAAGAAAGGAATCAATGATGCCGCTACAGATACGATTTGATTAGGAGCTACATCCAAATAAGTCAATTTAGAGGGATCTACCACTGGGAAGTCTCCTTCAAAACGAGCTTTTATTTTATGCAATTCAAAAGTTCCATCATCTTTTATATTAGAGCTTGCTGTCGCAATATAATGTCCATCTTCCTCTTCTGCTGATAAATAATCAATAGGTACACCCGCTGTTACTTTGCCATTAGCTACTTTTCTATATGGTGTTTCGATGAAACCCATACCGTTGATTTTTGCATGAACACACAGTGATGAGATCAGACCGATATTTGGACCTTCAGGTGTTTCTATAGTACAAAGACGACCATAATGGGTGTAATGAACATCTCGCACCTCAAAACCTGCTCTTTCGCGAGAAAGACCGCCTGGCCCTAACGCTGAAATTCTTCTTTTATGTGTAATCTCAGCCAATGGATTTGTTTGATCCATGAATTGTGACAATTGGTTCGTACCAAAAAACGAGTTGATTACCGAAGAAAGAGTACGGGCATTGATCAAATCGACTGGTTTAAAGTCTTCATTGTCACGCACGTTCATTCTTTCCTTTATGGTACGAGCCATTCTTGACAAACCGACACCAAATTGACTGTAAAGTTGTTCACCAACAGTCCTTACGCGTCTGTTGCTCAAGTGGTCAATATCATCTACAACCGCGCGGCTGTTTATCAAACCAATTAAGTATTTTACGATGCTCACAATATCCTGAGTGGTGAGTACTCTCACATTCATTCCAATCTCTAAGCCTAATTTTTTGTTTACCCTGTATCGACCAACTTCACCTAAGTCGTATCGCTTATCGGAAAAGAATAAATTATGAATTACCTCACGAGCTGTTGATTCATCAGGTGCTTCTGCGTTTCTTAACTGGCGGTAAATTTGTTCTACTGCTTCTTTTTCTGAATTCGAATTATCTTTTTGGAGTGTATTGTAAATAATGGCAAAATCAATCACATTTACATCTTCACGGTGTAAAATGATAGATTTAACGCCTGCTCCTAAAATGACAACTAGGTCTTCTTCCTTAATTACGTGGTCACGCTCAAGCATGATCTCATTTCTATCGACAGAAACAACTTCACCAGTATCTTCGTCAACAAAATCTTCTGTCCAAGTTTTCAGCACCCTAGCAGCCAGTCTTCTACCTATTACTTTTTGAATCGTATTTTTATCAGCGAGAATTTCTTCCGACAAGCCAAATAAATCCAAGATATCTTTATCGGAACCAAATCCGATAGCTCTTAAAAGCGTGGTTACAGGAAATTTCTTTTTACGATCGATGTATGCATACATTACGTTGCTTACATCGGTTGCAAACTCGATCCATGAGCCTTTGAAAGGAATAATTCTGGCTGAATATAGTTTTGTACCATTTGTGTGTTTGCTTTGAGCGAAAAATACACCTGGCGATCTGTGCAATTGTGATACAATGACACGTTCGGCACCATTGATTACGAAAGAGCCACGTTCGGTCATGTAGGGGATATTTCCCAAAAACACTTCCTGTTCTATGGTTTTAAAATCTTCATTGTCTTCGTCATTACAAGACAATTTTAGTTTGGCCTTTAGAGGCACAGAATAAGTCAAACCCCTGTCAATACATTCATCAACCGAATATTTAGGCGGGTCGATGTGGTAATCTATGAATTCTAGTACAAAATTTTCTCTTGAATCGGTGATTGGGAAATTCTCCGCAAACACTTTGTACAAACCCTCTTTTGTTTTGTATTCAGCAGAAGTTTCTAGTTGGAAGAAGTCTCTAAAAGACTGGATCTGAATATCTAAGAAATCTGGATAATCTACAGTGTGTTTTACTTTTGCGAAGTTTAATCTTTCGCTTGAAACTATATTAGCCAAAGCTGTAGGTGTTTAAATTTGGAGAAGAAAAAGAACTTAAGGACTTGTGGTAACTAAACAGAAAATGGCCTGACATAGTTTTGCCAGGCCTTCTTCATGTACTATAAGTTGAAACTATTTCACTTCAACCTCAGCACCAGCATCTACAAGTTGTTTCTTCAAGCTTTCAGACTCTTCTTTAGAAACACCTTCTTTTACTGCTTTCGGAGCACCGTCCACTAAATCTTTGGCTTCTTTCAAGCCAAGACCTGTAAGGTCTTTAACCAATTTCACTACTGCCAATTTGCTAGGGCCAGCGGCTTTAAGAATTACATCGAACGCAGTTTGTTCTGCAACCACTGGAGCGGAAGCACCACCTCCACCAGCAACCATTACGGGTGCAGCAGCAGCAGGTTCAATACCATACTCGTCTTTCAATATTTGAGCAAGCTCATTTACTTCTTTTACTGTCAAGTTCACTAACTGATCAGCGAAGGCTTTTAAATCTGCCATTTTGTTGTTATTAATTTTAATTGTTAAATAAATGTTACTATATATAGTTGGAAGCTAGGGTAACAATTCTCTTTTGGAAAATTAAGCTGCTGCTCTCTCTTGAAGAGTTTTCACCAAACCGGCCAATTTATTTCCTCCTGATAATAGACCAGAAATAACATTTTTAGCTGGAGATTGCAACAACCCGATGATATCACCGATGAGCTCATTTTTAGATTTAAGGGTGGCTAGTGCATTTAAAGTATCTGCACCTATGAAAATTGCAGTGTCTACCGAAGCGCCCTTAAATTTGATCTTATCGATGTTTGTTGTGCTTTTGAATTCTTGCAAAAGTTTAGCAGGCAAATTGCCTGTTTCTGCAAATAAGATTCCTGAAGCGCCTTTCAATACTTTCGTATTAAATTCTGTATAGTCAGTAGCCAACGATTCTAAAGCTTTGGCAATCAGCGTATTTTTGATTACTTTATACTCTACACCTTTAGCATGACAAAATTTTCTGAATTTATTGATTTGGTCAACTGTAAGGGCTGAGGTATCAGTCACATAAAAATAATTGTACTCCTGAAATTTTTTGGTTAGTGCATCAATAACTACGCTCTTTTCTACTTTTGTCATTATATTATATACCCGATATGGTGTTTACGTCAACTTTAATGCTTGGACTCATGGTGCTGGACAAATAAAGACTTCTGAAATAAGTGCCTTTAGCTGTGGCTGGTTTTAGTTTTGACAGTGTTTGCAAAACCTCTTGAATGTTTTCTGCTAATTTCTCAGGGGAGAAAGAAACTTTACCTATTGAAGTGTGTATGATGCCGGTTTTATCAACTTTAAAATCTATTTTACCTGCTTTCACTTCTCTCACAGCCTTGGCAACATCAACAGTAACGGTTCCTGATTTGGGGTTTGGCATCAAATTACGCGGCCCAAGTATCTTGCCTAGTTTACCAACTTTGGCCATTACAGCAGGCATTGTGATGATCACATCAACATCTACCCAACCACCTTCAATTTTCTGAATGTAATTATCAAGTCCAACGTAGTCTGCTCCGGCAGCAGTGGCATCAGCTTCTTTGTCTGGTGTGCACAGTACCAATACTTTCACATCTTTTCCTGTGCCATGCGGAAGGGCTACTACACCACGCACCATTTGGTCAGATTTTTTTGGGTCAACACCCAATCGCACATCTACATCAACTGAAGCATCGAACTTCACGGTAGACAATTCTTTCACTAGGGCTGAAGCATCTTTTAAAGAGTATTCTTTATTTTTGTCGACTTTGGCTAGTGAAGCTTTGTACTTCTTTGTCAATTTTATCATTTCTTGCTAACGAACTTTTATTAGGTTCTCAGAATTCGGGCTGCAAAAATAGGAAAATATTTAGGTAAAAAAAAATATTGCCAAAATAATATTTTTGATAGTCTCTAAAGCTTGATTACAGATAAAAGAGGCACTGCTTTTATGCTGGCAGTCTGTGGTTTTGTCCGTCTTTGAAGGGGGGTATAGTTAGAATCGATATTTGTACAATGGTTAAAAATATTGTGGACTGCAAAACTCTTTCGTAGCCGCGCACAATCTTTTAGGAAAGGATGAACTACAGAAAGCTAAAAAATATGCGAGATTTGCTTTAGATGTGCAGGTTTTCTCTCTCGACTTATTGTTGCCCAATTAGGAATAATTCATAGTTTGGCGTTGCTTTCGCATGTAGAATTGCAGGGCCTGTTCGATAAAAATGGCATAGACACTTAGCTTTATTCAAGAGAGGGAATCGGCAGCTAATCTACCTGCTTTTCCCTAAGATGTTGGTCTTGACTTTTAGATGTAATTTTCCAGTAGCTCACATTAAATTCGAAGCCTAGCAATATCACAAATGATACGATGTAGAGCCAAAACATCAATGCCATAATGGTACCTATCGACCCATACACTTTGTTGTAAGAGGCAAAATTTTCGAAGTATATCGACATTAAAAAGGTGGCCAAAAGCGACAAAATAGCTGCAAACGAGGCACCAATCGAAAAGAAACCCCAAGACTTCTTTACGGTGGGCCCGAAATAATATACTGCGGCAATGGAAATATAAAAGAACAGAAAAACCGAACCTAGTTGCAGCACGAATATGAAATAATAGGTGTTGATGTTGATATTGCCCAAGTTCATAAAATAGTTGAGCACCAGCTTGCTCACCACTAGCACCAATATTGAAACCAACAAACAAAAAGTCAGCATTAAATTAAGCGCGATAGCCATTAGCTGATGCTTTAGGAAGCTTCTTTTCTCGGCAGTTCTATATACCTGGTTGAAGCCTTCCATCATTGAGAGCACACCACTAGTTGATGAATAAGCTGCAACAATAAAACCGAGAGAAAGCAACTGGCCTCGCTGCAACCCTATTATGTCTTTGATGGTATCGGCAGTGAACTGATAAATGGAGCTCGGGAGCACACTTTGCAAGTAGCTAAGGATATACAAATTCAAATCGGCAATTGGAATATAGGGAATAAGTGTAAAAAGAAAAATAATGCCAGGAAAAATAGCCAGGGTGAAGCTGTAGGCCATAGATTTGGCTATGCCTGCTAGTTCATCGTTCTGCACCTCTTTGATGAACAGCTTTAGAAGGTCGAGAAGGGTGCTTTCGGTGTCCCCCACTTTTAGGTTTGCTATTCTCTTGTACATATTTAGATGTTGTATCGATCCCTGTCTGGAAGCTGAATTTAATTTATTTGGAAACCTAAATCAAGAATTCTTTCTCTACCAAAGAGAAGGGAATATAAGACAAAAGATAAAGACATCGGGCAATGTATACATAAAAAGGCCCTTTCCTAATGCAAAAAGCCATATTTAGAAAGGGCTTCTGTTGATCTACTGAGGCAAACTAGCTTTAAAAACCGCGTACTCGGTAGAGCCGCTAGGCACGGTCTTACATTGTCTTTCCGTTGCTTTTTTATTGATATTTTCTACGCGTTTGTCAGGGCAGGGATGAGTACTAAAAAATCCAGTGAGTGCGTTGCAATCGGCCTTTCCTCCATCTACAAGTTTTTGGAAAAATGCACCTGCACTGTTGCAAGCATAGGGGGTTTCAGATAGGTAAATCACTGATTGGTTGTCGGCATCGGTTTCGTCTGATCTGGAAAATGCAAGGCCGGTCATGTTTTGCACCACCTGGCCTATTATATTTTTGTCGCCACCCACGGCAGAGATCAAAAACTGAGTAGCTCCATTTTTGATCTGCTGATTTACATAGTGCCTTCTATCTGCATGGGCGATTTCATGCCCCATTACGCCAGCCAATTGGTCTTCAGTGTCAAGGAATTTGATTAGTCCTGTATACACATAAATATACCCACCTGGTGTACAAAAAGCATTGAGAGTTGCGTCATCTTTTATTATTTTTACTTTCCAAGGAAAGGTAGTTTTATAATATACTTTTCCTGAATTAAGAATATTGTTGGTGATTCTCCTTATTTGCGCATAAGCGACAGTATTTGTTTCTTCAAGAAGTGGATATTCGGATGGTTTGCTTGCAATTTCCCTTTCTACCTGAGCACCCAATTTCACATCTTCCGATTCGGGAAACACAAATCCTAGCACTTCTTCTTTTTTGCAACTGATAAATGTAAACACTAAAGTGCATACCAATACGATGTTTAATAGCTGTTTTTTCATTTGATTTATAAGCCCCTCACCCCCGAAGGAAGCCTATTTAGTAGTTTAATATTCAAAGGGTTGGTGAGCAAATACTCATGAATATTTTTTGTAAAACGATTGATTTTAAAAGCTGTAATGAGATGCCACGCCAAATTTCAGATTGGATTACCCGCTGTT
>Ga0163144_10002959_pt1 | contig 38786 bp, 29 predicted proteins | sample OliLak19BULKMAT1_FD_123175 | JGI IMG/M metagenome (GOLD analysis project Ga0163144, IMG submission 123175) | Freshwater microbial mat bacterial communities from Lake Vanda, McMurdo Dry Valleys, Antarctica - Oligotrophic Lake LV.19.BULKMAT1 | ecosystem: Environmental > Aquatic > Freshwater >...
GCAACGAAGCACGAGAGCGCGAAGAGGAAGAGCAGCGGAGTATGCCAGAGCGGTTCGGAAGAAGTCTCGCTTACGGGCGCGCGTTTGTTTGGGAGCTTCTTGGCGAACGCGGCCAGATCATCCGCGGGAACAACCTCTCCTCCCGTCTGCCGCGCGATCGTTTCCAGCAGCGCCCGGTTCGGTTTGAGCGTGCGGAACTCCTCCGCAACCGGGTCGCTCGTCCAGCCGGCTTCGGCCTTGCCAAGCTCGACGCCGGCGGAATCGGTGACGACGGCGCGGGCGATATACCCGCCGGTGTCGCGCGGCTGGAAGCTGCCGAGGTAGACGCCGGCTTCGGTGGCGGAAGGTTCGGCGGTAAAGCGGATCGGCGCATTGGTCGAACCGGCCTGGCGCACTTCGATGGTCACGGTGGCGTTGTCGACGGCCTCGAACTTCTTGTCGCGGGCGCGGACGGTCAACTCGGTGCCCGAGTCGGCCGAGCGAGGCGCGGCTTCCAACGTCACGAATGCCGGCACGTCGGCCACGAGCCAGCGGATGAGCTGGCGCCAGCCCTTGTCCATGTCCTTGTGGCTGGCCTCGTCCTTCATGCCCCACCGGAAGATGTCGCCGATCAGCACCGCGCCGATCCGGCCATTGCCGAAGCGCTGGGTCACAACGGCCGGCATCGCCTTGCCGCGTTCATCGGTCACGCTGGCGAGCACGCTGGCACCGGGACGCACGCCGCCGACCAGATTGGCCACGAGAAAATTAGGCATCGATCCAATGCGCTCCTTCTCCGCGCCTTCCTCGCTCCGGACGCGCATCCACGGCTGCAGCATGCCTTCGCGTGAAAGGTCGAACTTGAACTCGGGCTCCTTCGGATAGTCCACCGGGCGATTGAGATAGACGGGCAACATGTCGCCGATGGGCGTGCGGTCGTAGCCTCCTTCGGCGAAGGATTCCTGGCCGCCGAGCATCATCACGCCGCCGCCGCGTTCGCTGGCGAACTTCTGCAGGAGGCTCATCTGGTCGCGGGTGAAGAAGCCGGATTCAAGGTCGTCGATGATGACCGCGTGGTAGCCATAGAGATCATCGGCGGTGCGTGGGAACCCGCTGGCCAACTCGGCCTCGTCGCGGGTGTTGAAACGCGTGAGCACCGGTTTGTCGTAGCTCTCGGTCGTCTCGTCCGTCTTGTCGAAGCCCTTGAAGAGCGGGTTGACGCCTTCGCCGGCGCGGCCACGGAAATCGAACTTCGGTTCCCGCTTGGCGATGCGGATGAGCCCGACGAGATGCACCTGCGGATCCTCCGCGAGCGCACGGTTGAGGAACTTGAACTCCCAGTTCGGCCGGCCCGCGACGTAGAGAATGCGATACGGCCCGGCTCCGCGGTCCACGACGATGGTGCGACGGTTGTTGGCCAGAGTGGCTTCGGTGGACAACGCCGCGTTCGTCAGCGCGCTCTTCTCGGACTCCGGCCGGACGCGCAATTCGTAGAAGGAGATGCCGGGCTTCTCGGGTTTCAGCTCGAAGCGGAACGCCGCCGTCTCGCCGTCACCGACGGACTGGACGAGCTGCTTCACCGACTTTCCCTTCTCGTCGAAGATCTCCGCCACGATCGGAGCATTGCCGTATCCGGGCGCGCCGACCTCCGCCTGGACCGTCACGGGCGCATCCTCGAAGACCGTCTGGCTCACCGTGCTCTTGGCGATGGCCACGTCGCGCAACGCGTCGTCCCGCCCGATGACCACGGGATAAATCGGAGGAAGCCCGGTCAAGTCGGGCAATCCTTCCGGGAGATCCGTGGCGATGCCGTCGGTCAACAGCACGACACCCGCGACCGGTTGGCCCTTGGACCGTTCGGCAATCGAACGCAAGGCGCCGGCCAACCCGGAAGCACGTCCATCGAACCGCAGTTCCGAAAAATCCCGCGACGCCTGCAGCCGAGAATCGAAGGTGTAGCGCCGGACCTGGAACGTGTTCTCCAGATCACCCAGCCAGCCGGACCCGGGACCGGTCACCAGCTTGCGGAGCAATTCACCGCGGGTCTCGGTCGCGCCCGCGTCCTTCACCAGAAGGCCGAGCGAATTGTCGGCCACGATCGCCAGTTGGTTCGCTCCCGGCCGGGCGCGTTGGCTCGTCCAGATGGGTTCGAGCAGGCATAGCAACAACGCCACGACGGCCAGGAGCTTCAGGAAGAAAGCCGCCAGGCGAATGCCGGCCGGCGCGTCGCTGCGCCGGTAGCTCCACGCGAGGAAGGCGACGGCCGCCGCGAAGATGGCAACGGCAAGCCACAGGGCTTCCGGAGCGCCGAACGCGATGGCAGCCAAAGAGGACATGGCTGCGAAGCTGGCACGCCCACAAGGCCGGCGCGAACGAGAAAATCAAAAGATGGAGAGGAAGCTCTTGCCGTCCCGGAGGCTCGACTCGGTTTCATGGACACCTCGCTCGGCCATCCGGTTCGCATGGTTCCGGAAGGTTCAACCGCCTGCCCCGCTTCGCGGGAACCGACGACGATCTCCCGGATCGAAACTTCCGGGAGCGGGCCGCCGCCACGCGCATTGGGCCGTTGAGCGAACTCCCGGCGTCGCGCGTCCGTCGGTCATCCAGTGATTTGGCCAATGCGCACGAGGTTTCCATCGGGATCCACGAGGCCGAATTCCCGCATCCCCCAAGGTTTGTCCGAGACCCTGTCCAGTCGGGGAATGCCCCGCCCCGGCAGTCCGGCGGCCGCCATCGCCCCATGCATGGTGTCCACGTCGGCCACCCGCACGTAGCATCCGGCGTGCGACTCCGCGGGCCGGAGATCCGGATGCCGGAAGAAGTGAATCTCCACTGTTCCTCGGGTGAGGATCGCGTAGGAATCGCATTCGCCCAGGATTTTGCCTTCAAAGCCGAGACGATTGTAGAACGCGAGCGTGTCGGGAAGGGACCGGCTCGGGAGGATCGGAATGGAAACGTCCTGTGTTTGCATGCCTTGAAGACCTGCCCTAGGCCCGCTCCGCGAACGTCTCCACCGCCTTGGTGATGCGGTCGCGGACGTCATCGAGTTCGCCGGTGCCGACGATCTCGGCGAGCTGGCCGGCCTTGCGGTAGCGGGTAACCAGCGGCTCGGTCTGGAGATGGAATTTCTTGAGCCGGTTCAGGATCGTTTCCGGCGTGTCGTCGTCGCGCTGGTAGAGGTGTTCGCCGTGGCACTTCGCGTCGGGACACGCGGTGAAGGGATTGAAGCGCACGTGGAACGAGCGTTTGCATTCGCGGCAGATGCGCCGGCCGGAGAGGCGTTCGACGATGGAATCGTCGGGCACGCCGAGGCTGATGACGCCGCTGAGCTGGCGGTTCATCTCGGCGAGGATCTCCTCCAACGCGTAGGCCTGCGGCAACGTGCGCGGGAAACCGTCGAGCAGGAAGCCGGTCGCGCAGTCGGGCTCGCGCAGGCGGCGACGGACCATGGCTTCGGTGACGTCGTCCGGCACGAGGTCGCCGTGGTCGATGTAGGCCCGGGCGATTTTCCCGAGCTCGGTTTCCTTCTCCATGTTCGCCCGGAAAAGGTCGCCGGTGGAGATGTGCGGGATCTGGTGTGTCGCGGCGATGTGTTCGGCCTGGGTGCCCTTGCCGGAACCAGGCCCGCCGAGGAGGACGAGGTTGAGGCTTTTAAGCCCGCCGCCGCTGACGGGCGTGGTAGGCGAGACGCCGAGATTCTGCAGGAGATCGTGCTGGGCCGTCGAAAGTGTCAGACGCTGGCCGGCGAGGATGTCTCCCAGCGCCAGCATGAGCTTGTTGTAGACCTCGTCGATCGTGCCCGACCCGTCGATGAAACCGAGGCGGCCGCTGTCGGAGAAGTAGTCGAGCACCGGCGCGACATTGCGGCGGAAGACGCGGAGGCGGTTCGTCAGGATCTCGACCGTGTCGTCGGCGCGCTTCGGGAACCGCGTCGACGCGCGCTCGAAGACCATCTGGTCCGGGATGCTGATGTAGTAGACGGCGTCGAGCTTGCGGCCGATCTCACGGAACATCTCGTCGATGAAACGCGCCTGGTGGAGCGTGCCGGGGAACGCATCGAGGAGGAATCCCTCGTTGGGCGCCATGCGGACGGCGTTCTCCTCGACCATGGCGTCGACGAGGTCGTCGGGCACGAGGTCGCCGGAGGCCACATATTTTTTGGCGAGGATGCCGAGCGCTGTGTGGCGCTCAAAGTGGTCGCGGAGGAGTTTGCCCGTGGAGAGATGGCGCAGTTCGAACGGCCGCGCGAGGCGGGCCGCCTGGGTGCTCTTGCCGGCGCAGGCCGGCCCTATGAAGGCGATGTTCATCCGGTCAAAACGGTTTCCGCAGGATCTACTCCTGTCGGTGCCGGCGGAGGATGACGAGCGCCCGATGAATCTCAAGGAGCTTGCTTGGCGAAGAGGTGGCCCGGCTTCCCCACTTCGTAACTTGGCCCCGTCCGGTTTCGCTGCTTAACCTCCGGCCATGAAGCCCCAGTTGAAACCGGTGAGACCCGTCACCCCCGAGGAATACGACGAGCAGTCCGCCGGTCTGCGGCCCCGCCTGCTGGCTGCGCATGCAAAACTCCGCACCGCGAATTCCTCGGTCCTGATCCATCTCGGCGGTGTCGACGGAGCGGGCAAGGGCGCGGTGGTCAGGCTGATAAACGACTGGCTGGATCCGCGCGGTGTTTCCACCGTGGCCTTCGACCTCGCGACCGACGACGAACAGCGCCGCCCGCCGATGTGGCGTTACTGGCAGGCGCTCCCATCGCGCGGCCGCATCGGGCTCTTCTTCGGCTCCTGGTATCGCGACATCGTGGTCGAACGGGTCAACGGCGATCTCAAGCGGAAGGTTTTCGAGCGTCGCATGGACCGCATCAACACGCTCGAACGCATGCTCGTGGCCGAGAACACGCTCGTCCTCAAGCTGTGGCTCCACATCGGCAAGGACGAGGTCCGGCACCGCCTGGAACATCTGGAGGAGAATCCGGAGCTCCACTGGCGCTGGTTGCCGAAGAAGCTGGAGCCGCTGGAATTCTACCGTGAATCGAAGGAGGTCTCCGAAGAACTGCTCTCGCGGACGAACACCCGGCATGCCCCATGGCGCATGGTCGACGCGTCGGAGAACCGCATGCGGAACCTCGCCGTCGGCCGGTTGCTGCTGGAGACCCTCGAAGCCGCGCTCCGCCTGAAATCCCCCTCGCAAGGCGCCAAGCCGGCGCCCATTCCAAAGACCCTTCCCAAACGCCGCCTCGCCGCCGTCGACCTCACGCCCAAGCTCGATGACGACTGGTATGGGCGGAAGCTCGAGCGCAACCAGCATCGCCTGGCCGACCTCTCGTGGAAGCTGGCCGACAGCCGGCGCTCGCTGCTCTGCGTCTTCGAAGGCTGGGACGGCGCGGGCAAGGGCGGCGCGATCCGACGCCTCGTCGGCTCGCTCGATCCGCGCCTGTTCAACGTCACCTCCTACGCCGCGCCGACGGACGAGGAACGGGCCCACCATTATCTCTGGCGCTTCTGGCGACACCTGCAGGCGCCGGGGCGCATCGCCATCTTCGACCGGTCGCACTACGGCCGGGTGCTTGTGGAACGGGTCGAGGGATTTGCGGCGGAGACCCAGTGGAAACGGGCCTACGCCGAGATCAACGATTTCGAGCAGCAGTTGGTGGAGTCCAAGGTCGTCATCTGCAAATTCTGGCTCCACATCAGCCCGGAGGAGCAGCTCCGCCGCTTCAAGAAGCGCGAGGAAGTCCCGTTCAAGCGCTACAAAATCACCGCCGAGGACTGGCGGAACCGCGACAAGTGGAACGCCCACGAAGCCGCCGTCGAAGACATGCTTCAACGCACCCACACTGTGCCCGCGCCGTGGACGGTCGTGCCGGCGAACGACAAGAACTTCGCCCGGATCGAGGTCCTCAAGACGGTCGTGCGCGAACTGGAGAAGGTGTTGGAGTGACCATCGCCGGGCGTTAGCGGATGAAACGCGGGATCGTTTCCGTGCCATCGCCCGGGCCGAACCGGAGCCGCGGGGCGGCGAACCGTCGGGTGCCGGCTGGAAATCTCCACGTTCGATTGAAAACGGGAGTGCCCGCCTCAGGCAGATTCCGGGGATTCCGATAGCCCTCTGCGAGCCCGTCATGTCGACGGAAGCGCGACCGAATTTGAATCGAGTCACCCATGGACAGAGCGGAACATTACATTGACCAGGTGGTCAACCTCCTGAGCCTCGACCAGTCTCTCACTGCGGAAATACTCAAGAAGTGCAACGGCGCCTTCTTCGGCGGGGCTCCGGCCTCGGACATGTTCGAGGCCGTATCAAGGATCGGGTTCTACGAGGTCTACTGCATGGTCGTCGCCATGTTTGGCGCGAAGACCAAGGCCCTGCCGGGGGTCCGCGAGGCAATTGACGCCTCGAAACTCTGGAAGCACACCGTCGTCACCGCCGTCGCCGCGTCGACCCTCGCCAAGATGACCGACAACTCGGACGGAGCCGCCTTCACCGCCGGCCTCCTCCACGACATCGGCAAACTCGTCCTCGCGTCGGTGGAAGGCCGGAGATATGGCGATCTGCTCGCGCTGGCCGAATCCACAGGCCAGTCCTCCCGGGACGCGGAGCAGAGCGTCTTCGAGACGAACCACGCCGAGATCGGAGGGATCCTTCTCGAACAATGGAAGCTTCCGCCCGAGGTCTACATCGCCGTCCGGTTCCACCACGACCCGGCGGGCGCGGGATCAGATGCACCGCTCGCAGCGATCATCCACCTAGCAAACTGGATCGCACACGGCATCGAAGCCGGCAAACCGCTACCCCTGACCGCTTCGACGGGCAAAGCGATGATTTCCGTCCGCATCGCACCGTCGGAAGTCCCGAAGATCAACGAGGCCACGGTCAAGGCGCTCGAACGGGTCAAGGGCCTCCTGGAGATGTGATCTACGCTTCAGTCCACTTCGCGGCCGCTTGAAGTCGGTCAATGCTTGGATTCCGCCGGAGCGGTCGGAGCCACCGGTTGGTCTCCTTCGCCGAGCCGCCGATGGAGCAGTTCCAACGTCATCAACTGGCACTGGAGCGCAAGCGCCGGATCATAGCGATGGCCTTCGTCACGGAGGAAGGCGTGCTGCCCGTTGAACTCATGCCAGGTGAAGTTCACGTTCGCCTCGCAGAGCGCGTTGTAGACCTTCTTCCGTCCTTCCAACGGCACGTGCGGATCCTGCCGCCCCCAGAACATCAGCAGCTCGCCCTTGATGTCCTTCGCACAGGCGAGCGTGTCGTCGCCGGTCCTGCTCAATGAACCCTTGTGGATGTCGGTGGCGTAGAAGCAGACGGCCGCCTGCACGTCCGGGTTCTTCGCCGCCGTGCGGAAGCTCAGGTGGCCGCCGATGCAGATGCCGACGACGCCCAGCCTGCCGGTGCAGTGCGGATGCGCCTTGAGTAAGTCGAGACTCGCACGGGAATCGCCGTCGAGGCCGCGAAGTTCCTTCTCCAGTTTCAACGCATTGCCGCGATCGGCCCCGGCCTGGTCGTAGCCAAGGACGCAGCCCGCGGGTTCGAACTCGTGCCAGATCTCCGGCACCACGACAACGTGGCCGTGCCCCGCGAGGAACGCCGCCGTGCGCCGGATCGGCTGGGTCACCTGGAAGATCTCGGAGTAGAGGACGACGCCGGGATACTTCCCGGGGGCCTGCGGCCGGAAGATGTGCACCCGCATCGGGCCCGTGGGCGTTGAGAGCTCGGCAACTTCGTTGTCTTTGATCGTCATCGTGCGGCGAGCGTAGCGGGCTCGCCAAGGTTGAGAAGCGTGATGAGAAGAACCGATCCCAGATACGGAATTCCGGATAACCGAATCGGAACATCCGGCATCTGGGATCAGGCATCCGCCCTCGCTTCCACCCTTCACGTTCCACGAATCACACCCCACGTTCTTCCCAGTGCAGCGTGTCATCCTCCATCTCGACATGGACGCCTTCTACGCGTCGGTGGAGCAGCGGGACAACCCGGCCCTGCACGGCAAGCCCGTCATTGTCGGGTCATCGCCGCAGCAACGCGGTGTCGTCTGCGCGGCGAGCTACGAGGCGAGGAAGTTCGGCGTCCGCTCCGCCATGCCCAGCGCCACGGCGGGCCGGCTTTGTCCGCATGGTGTCTTCATCCGGCCGCGCATGGACGTCTACCGCGCCGAATCCCATGAGATCATGGCGCTCGTCCAGAAGTTCGCCGGGGATTTGATCCAACAAGTCTCCGTCGATGAAGCCTACGTCGACGTCACGGACCGATTTGCCGACGCAGGCGACGCGGATTCGATGTTGCGCCAAGCGCTGCCGCTGGCCCGGGAGATGAAGGCCACGATCCAGTCGCAGCGCCGGCTCACGGCCAGCATCGGTGTCGCGCCGAACAAGCTCCTTGCGAAGCTGGCCAGCGATTTCCAGAAGCCCGACGGCCTGACGCTGGTCCTCGAATCGGAGAAGGTCGCCTTCCTCCGTCCGTTGCCCGTTCGGGCGATCCACGGCATCGGCAAAGTGACCGAGGGAGAACTCATCCGCGTCGGGTTGAGGACCGTTGCCGACCTCCAGGACTACCCGGGCGATTTGCGGAGCGTGGTCGGTTCGTGGGGTCCGCAGCTCAAGCGTTACGCGGTCGGCGACGACGACCGGGCGCTCGATCTGGGCGACGAGGTGAAGAGCATCAGCGCGGAGAACACGTTCAACCGCGACACCGACGACCGCCCGACATTGCGCGCCTGCCTCCGCGAGCAGGCGGACGACATCGCCGGCAAACTGCAGCGCCGTCGTCTCGCCGCCCACACCATCCAGGTCAAGGTTCGCTACGGGGACTTCAGCACACTCACGCGCCAGATCTCGGTCGAGGACCCGATGACCGAAGCCCGCGAGATCTACCGCCTCGGCTGTTGGCTCCTCGGCCGCGAAAGGTTGGTGAACCGGCCGCTTCGACTGCTCGGACTCGGTGTCAGCGGACTGACCGAGGGAGAACTGAGGCAGTTGGTGCTGAAGCTGTGAGACTCCGGAGTGTTTTCGACCCAGCTGCGGAGCAGCGAAAGACAGTAGCCCCGGGCGTGAGCCCGGGGTTGGAAGGTTGACGAAACGGAGCTCCGGAGGAGCGGCAGAAAAGCGTCTATCGCTCCCCCGGAGCTTGGAAACATCGGCAAACAAACCCACAGCTCACGCTGTGGGCTAATTTCTTACGCACCTCCGGTGCTGGGGATCGGAGCGGGACCGGCGGGAGGACAGACCTAGGCTCTAACGCTCTCACCCAATCGCTGGTAACAGTTCCGTAAGGCTTCATATCTCGGCCGAAGATCGCCGTAAATCTTGGGAGTCACGTCGAACCTTTCGTAGTTCAGGACAATGAAACCACAGACGGAGGCAAGCATCTCGGCAACAGGAACCAACTCGTCCGCTTCATACTCCAGGCGAAATCTAAGAACACCGGCGAAGCAGTTGATCATATCCGAGTCGCCCGTTGCTGAGTCGCTCCGCAGGTAGCTGATGGCCGCCTGGACGTAGAAGCGAAACGCCGCCGGCCCCATGAACATGAGGTCTTCCTGATAGACAAGGCCCGCCTGCCGAAACATCTGCTCCGCCTGTTCCAGATCCTTTCCAAGGAAGTGTTTGACGGCGCTCTGACCGTCGAGGAATTCCGGCACCGGGTTGATCTCGTCTTCTGTCGGTAATCGCATGTCGTTCAAACCTGGATTACCTCCGGCTCAGTTCCTCCGCACTTGCTCAATCCTTCCCGCTACTGCGCGGGCGGGGCCGGCTTCCGCAGCCGGTAGAAGCGGTTCTCCGTCCCGGCAGGCAACGTGAGACTGGTGTGGCCAAAGATTGTGAGCGCAGGCGACCAAGCTCCCGAAGTTAGATTCGTCGACGATTCGATGATGTCGCCGTCCTCGGCCCCGGGGAACGTCAGCCTCAGGCTGTTTGTCTGCCATTGCGTCTGCAGCCGGACGCCGGTCGAGAACCTCATCAACGGACGGATCAAATCCTGGAAGAACCGGAGATCCTTTCCGCCGTCCGCCACGCGGGCGACCAGCCGGCCTTCGCGGTCGAAAACGAACGTGGTGGGAAACGCGTGGATGGTGGAAGACGGCAGCGTCTGGAACGGCGCCAGTTTCGCCTCCACCTCCGGAGTCAGCTCGGCCATGGGGAAGTTGATGTGCTGCGCTTGGACGATTCCCTGGACCTCGTAGAGCTGGGTGGTCTTGTAGAGTCCGACGACCTGGAATCCGAGCGCGCGCAGATCGTTCTGGAGGCTCACGAACCCCGGCATCTCCTCGATGCAGCCCGCGCAGGTGACGGACCAGAAGTCGACGAGCAGAACCTTGTTCCGGTAGGCGCTGGACTGGATCGTGTTCCCGGTGATGTCGTTCAGGGTCCAGCTAGGCACAAAGGGGATGCCGGCCTGTGCAACCGTCAGCACGATGGCGCCGGACTCACCCTGGAAACCGTCCACGGCGATGTGGTAGGTCTCGCCGCCGACCGCCCGGAAGAGCACCCGGCTCGTCTTCTTGCCGACCTCGTCGTCGTTGCTCACGACGGACACGAGCCCCCCGACCGAGGATCCCGTGTAGACGCCCAACAGCGTGTCGAAGCTGCTACCGGCCGTGGAGATTGAAACGCTTCCGTTGACCGTGGCCGTCCACGACCACCAGACGGAACGTCCTGAAGGACTGTCGGCGTGGAAAGGCTCACCCGTCTGCAGTGTGGCTCCGACGTTCGAGGCGTTCAGGACGACATTGGTCTCCAACGCCCCGCCAATGACGACGGCGTCGGCGAAGTTGTCGTTTGCCGGGCTTGGGTCCGCCATGGCGGCCGCGGGCAGAAACAGCAGCGCAAACAGCCGCAGGACGAACGCGGCTCGGCGGACTCCGGACGTGCCCAAACGATGCATTCCACAGCTATACTCCGACTTTTACCCCGCGCCACTGCCAATTAAGAGGGCGCGGACCGCAAAGGCGGCCTCAGGGGCTCGGCTTCAAGCCCCACGGCACCGGTGCCTTCTTGAGGGGACTTGGGCAAACGAGGCCTGGCGTCTGGTCGTAGCGCAGGCGCTTGAGCTTCGCACCGACATCGTCGATGAGTTGCTGCCAGCTGACGGGCGGACCGGACCTGCGGCGCTCGCGGATGTATTGGGCGAAGGAGTAGGTGAAGGCGCCGTAGGAGGTCACGCCGTGGCGATACTCGTAGGAGAACTGGCTCTCCTGGCAGGCCTGGAGGATGACGGGCATGAACGGCCCGTAGTGGCCGTAGGCCTTGCGGGCCTTGTCGAAATCCTCGTCGTCCGGCCGCAGCGCCGAGGCGCGGAAGAGGCGGTTCTCATCGCCCTCCTCGCCGAAGATCGCGGTGTGTTTGCGGCGGTCGCGCAGAAGTTTGCCGCGGCCTTTGCTCGACTCGGCTAGATCGCGCGAGACCCACATCTGCTCGGCTTCGCTCCACTTCAATGAGCGGTGGCGGATGTCGTCGGGCGGGGTCAGGCCACGCACCTTGCTGCCACCTTCGCGGGTCATGCCGCCGCTGTGGCAGCAGTCGAGAATGGTGCAGAAGCGCGTGTCGTAGGGGAGCTGGCTGTAGAGTTCGTAGAACTGGTCATCGGTCACGGCGTGTTCGCGCGACCAGTCGAAGTCGTAGGACACGAGGCATTCGTCCTTGCGGTCGACCTTTTCACCGACGCCGTAGCCGGGGATCTGCGCGCCGTGGCCGCTGTAGTAGAAGACGCGTTCCATCCCGTCGTCCGCACCTTCGAGCAGCCATTCGAGGCGCTCGACGATGCCCTTGGCCGTGGCGCGGTCGTTCAACACGACGCGGATGTCGTCCGCCTTGAAACCGTTTTCCTGAAGCAGCGAGCTCATGAGGAACACGTCGTTCACGCAGCCTTCGAGGCGGTCGGAAGGATTGGGATAATCGTTGATGCCGACGAGCAGGGCGCGGCGGCTAGGCGCAGCGGCGATGACCGGCTTCAAGATCGAGAAGCGCTGCGCGTCCTCGGCCTTCTTTGTTTCTGCGCCGGGTTTGGTCTTGCCCCGGCTGGCCGGCGGTGGCGGTTGTGCGAGGGCGATGCTGCGCCAGCACCCTTCGAACGCGGCCTTGTGGTTCAGATACTCTGTCGCTTCGTGGTCAAGCATGCCGTCGATGTCGAAGGTCGTGATGATCTGGTCGAAGTTCGGTGTGCCGATCTTCAGCTCCGCGGCGAAGGCATTGTCGTGCTTGTTGAAGAGGTGAAACCAGTGCCGCGCATTCAACGGCTGCACACGACCGCCGAGCGTCTTGCGGGTGAACCGGCTCCCGATCTGCGAGCCGAGCGTGACGTAGAAGCGGTCGTTGACCAGGCCGGGGCCGTCCCAGGCTTTGCCCGAGTCGTCCTTCACGCGGGAAAAGGTGTCGTAGCTGATGAGCGAGCCGAGGCTGTGGGCCACGACGACATCGGGTTTGAAGTCCGCGATGGCCTGGGCGATGCGCCGGCGCGTCTCGGCCCGGAGATCGTCGTTCTCGCTCCACTGGGCGACCATGCCCGCCGTCCAGCGCAGCGCATCGGAGACGCCGCCAAGTCCGCGATGGCCGCCGAAGAGGTCGCTGAAGAAGCTGCTGACCCCGCTCCAACCCATCCGCAGGAACGCCTCCGCGTAGGTCAGGACGTTGTGCGGCGATTGGTCGAAGAGGTCGTCGTATTCGAGGAACTTCAACTGCGGTCGGAGCGTCGGATTGGCTGCCTGCAACTGCACGGTCAACGCTTTCGACCAGCCGGGACGGAGGTTTTGGTCGACGTCGCCATGGCCCACGCCGTGGATGCAGAGGATGCGGATCTCGGTTCCAGCCGACGCCACACCGAAGGCGCGCTTCTTAGTCTGGGCGCGACGGGTGTTCCAGACCGAGCGTTCCACCGCTTGCCTCATCGCCGGCGGGAGAGCGGCCAGATCGGTGGTGGGGACGATTCCTGCGTCGACGGATGAGGTGGTCTGCATGGCGGTGGTGGGTTGGAGGTGGATCAGATGCGGTTGGAAGAAGGTTTGCGCACGGTTTTGACGGAAGCCCGTTTGGTGGTCGGGGTGCGTTTGATGGGAGCCGAAGCTTTGGCCGTGTCTTCCGTCGTCCGTTCGACGGTGAATTGCGCGACGGGCACGCCCGAGTCCAGGGCGCGGTCCACGCCGGCGAGACGCCAGCGTGGTTTGAGCGCCTCCCATTCTTCGATGAATAGGTCGAACTCCGTCGCCGACTTGGCCGAGAGCGGGAAGACGAGCTGCTTCGTGGAAGTCGCCCTCTTCACGAGGATGATGCCGATCTTCGCCCCGCTGGTTTCCGTATCGGAAGCGACGTCCACGGCAACCCAGCCCGCCGGAAGCTGCTTCAGGTCTTCAAGCATCAGGCGGAACTCGGCGTCGGTCTGGGCCGATAACGGCACGACAAGGGTTTTGGTCATGGCGGGAATGGATGGGCAGGCCGACTTACTTGATCTTCATCTGTTTCAGGAACAGCTCCAGCTTGGCCCGGGTGATCTCGTCGTTGCCGACCATGGCGTCTTCGAGATCGGAGCGTAGCTGCGTCGCGGCAGCGGGCCGAACCGGGGCTTGTCCGATCAAGCCGGTTTTCACCGCCATGTCCCAGGCGGCCTTCAACTGGGCTTCATTCGCGGCGGCGACGAACTTGCGCGCGTCGGCCTGTCCGGTGCGGTGTTGGGCGAGACGACCGCTCAACAGGTCGAAGTCGTTCTTCACGGACTCCGCCGACTTGGGACCGGTCGCGGCCTTTCCCGTGGCGAAGACCTGGTTCAAGCGCAGCGGAGCAGTCGCGCCGGTGCCTGTGACGGAGAACGCGGGCAAGAAGAGCGAGCCGCTGGAGAAATCCATCTTGGAGAGGACCGGATACGCCTTCTTGCGCGGCGTTCCATCGGGATTCCGCCCGGGCATGATGACGCCCTCGAAGCGCGTGTAGCCCACATGCGCGGTGGACTGGGAGCCTTCGGCCGCGTTCGCCTCGACGTTGATCCCCGTCGTGGTGACGAAGACGACGGCGTCCGGCCCCTTGCATCCGGTAGCGAGCAGCGCGGCCAAGAGCACGGCCGAGACGGTTGGGAGAATCTTCATGGCAATGCTCCGTGATTATTTGAGCAGGCCATTCGTCGATGCGCTCACGGCGGCGTCTCCCGTGGCGAAGACCTGCTGGAGATGCAGGCCGGAGAACCAGCCGTTGGTCAGGCTGATGGCGGCATAGACGGAGGCCACATCGGCGTCGGGTTTGGTGGCGTCGACGGGAATGATCGCGCCCTCGAAGCGTTTGTAGCCGAACATGACGTTGTTCGGCGTGTTGCCCGTGGCGCTCGCGTGCAGGCCGACTTTTGTATAGGTCGTGAAGACGAGCGCGTCATTGTGGCAGCCGGAGCCGGCCAACAGGACGCAGGCGAGCGTCAGGAGGAGGAAGGTTCGTTTCTTCATGGGGCGGGGATGTCGTTTTGGTTTGTGCGAATGCGGGTGACGCCGCCGTCGAGCGGACGACGGCTGGAGAAATCGACCAGGAAAGTCCCGTGCGTGTCCGGCCGAGCGATGACGAGCGTCTGCCGACCGAACCCAAGGTCGAACGAACTGGCGGCCGGATGCCAGCCGACGCCAAACCCGAGTTTGCTTTCGGCGATGAACTGCACGGCGCCCGTCGGCGACTGGCTGGCGCGATAGAACCAGCCCGCATGATGCACCACGCCGGACCGGCTCCAAGTCCATCCCAGCGGTGGTTCATAGCGGGATCGAGTGTTGGTGTTCTCGGGGGAGATTTCTCCGGTCGGTGCGGGTGTGGAGACTGTCGTGGAGCCAAATCCGGCATTGAACCCCGGCCAACCGCCGCCGATCCGCAGATCCAGTCCTCCGACAACCCGTCGTTCGGCTCCCGTTCGTTCAGCGGCGTATCCCATGGCCAGATCGCGTCCCGGCAAGCGCAGGCTGCAGCCGGTGGTCGCCAATGCCGGGAGCAAAAGCAGCAGCCCCATCGCTTGGATGGACGAAGGACGGGCCGTGGTCTGCTTGATGTGCATGCTCGCTTTCCAGAGCCGGGAACGAATTACCCCAGCGAGTCTTGTTCGGTGCCTTGGCGTAAGTCCGGCGACGGCGTGTTGCAAGGAGTTTGTCGTCCGCTGTGAGCTCAAGGCGGGTTAGCGGAAGACGAGGACGAAGAGGAGGCGATGCCCCAGACCTCAGCGTCCGTTGGCGACGATCTCCCAGCCGAACCGCGCGATCATCAAGCCCACGACGGCGAGGAAGAACCAGCGGATGAAACGGTTGCCCTTCAGGATCGCCAGCCGCGTCCCGACGAGCGAGCCGAGCACGTTACACACGCCCATCGGCAGGGCGTAGGCGTAGAGAATGTGGTCCGTCGCCGCGAAGTAGATCACGGCGGAAAGGTTGGTCGCGAAGTTGATCACCTTGGCGCTGGCCGACGCGCTGAGGAAATCGAAGCCGAACCACCCGATGAAGATGAAGATCAGGAAACTGCCCGTGCCCGGCCCGAAAAAGCCGTCGTAGAAGCCGATCACCACGCCGGTGAGCACGCCCCACAGCAGCTCGCGGTTCGCGGCGAACTTGGGCCGGTGTTCGCCACCGAGGTTTTTGTTCCAATAGGTGTAGACGGCCACCGCCACGAGAAGCACCAGGATCACCGGCTTGAAGGCGTCGGTTTTGAAGGCGGTCACCGCCCGTGCGCCGAGGAACGAAAAGACGAAGGCGGCGATTGTGGCCGGCAGGATGGACGCCCACCGGATGGGCACGCGCCGTGCATATTGCACCACGGCGATGGTCGTGCCGCAGATGGAGGAGAGTTTGTTCGTGCCGAAGACGGTGGCGACTTGGACGGCAACCTCCTTTGGCAGGAAGACGAAGAGCGCAGGGAGCTGGATCAATCCGCCGCCACCGACGAGCGAATCCACCAACCCGGCGAGAAAGGCGAATCCACAAAGCCAGACGAGTTCCACACACGGAGACTGCGGAGGAGCCGGGACGAAGTGAAGAGCGCGATGGCCGCTCCCGGTCAGAGCGTGAACCCGGCCGCGAGCGCGTCACCGGCGAACATCTTCACCGTGTCGAGCGACAGCTCGTCGAGATCCATGCCGGACATCTTGATGGACTTGTTCAGGATGTCGTGGGGGACGGTGACGATGTCGCAGCCGCAGGCGTCGGCCTGGTAGATGTTCAGCACTTCACGGACGCTGGCCCAGAGCAGTTCACCCTTGGGCAGGCGCGCGCGGATCATCCGCAGGCTCTCCTGCATGGCCGGGACGGGGTCCGTGCCAGTATCGGCGATGCGCCCGGCGAAGACGGAGAGCACGCTCGGGATTTGGGGATTGAGCGCGTCGACGAAGCCACGGATCTGTCCGAGAGTGAGGATCGCGGTGATATTGAGCTGCACGCCTTCGGCGGCGAGTTCCCTCGCCAGAGCCACGCACGATTCGCTGCGCGTGTTGGTCGACGGGATCTTCACGAAGACGTTCTTCTGCCAGCCGGCGATCTTCATGGCCTGGCGGCGCATCTCGGGGAACTCGTCGGAGAAGACCTCGAAGGAGATCGGCTTGGTCGTGACGGTCTCAAGCACATCCCGCGCGAACGCCTCGTAGTCGGCGATACCCGCCTTGCGCATCAGGGTGGGATTCGTGGTCATGCCCTTGATCAGCGGATTGGCGTTGAGGCTGAGAATGCCCGCCTTGTCCGCACCATCGGCGAAAATCTTGATCCGGAGTCCGGCCAACAGAGAGTTCATCAGTGCGAAAAAGCTAACGGCCGCCTCTGCGGTCGGCAACGCGCGTTTCCAGAGAGCGTTTCCCGACCCGTCGGGGACCGGACCGAACGTGCCATGTCAATTCGCCGCGGCCACCGCTTCAGGTTCCGAGAATCACCACGGCCGCTTCCAACAGGTTCTTCACGGTGAAATCGGGCGTCGCCCGCAGCCGCTCGTCGTAGCCGTAGTCCATGAAGACGGTCTTCACTCCAGCCGCCGCACCGCAGTCGATGTCGCGCCAGCGGTCGCCGACCATCCAGCTCCGCGCGAGATCGATGCCCAGTTCGCGAGCGGCGGTGAGGAGCATTCCGGGCTTGGGCTTTCGGCAATCGCAGTCGGACTTGCCTTGGCCGGCATGGATGCAGACTTCCACTTGGTCGATGGGCAGGAGCCGCCCCATCTCGGCGTGGATGGCGTCGAGCGCCGCCTGCGGCAAGGTGCCGCGGCCGACATCGGGCTGGTTCGTGGCTACGACGAGGAGGAATCCAGCCGCCTTCAGCCTCGCGCAGGCTTCTTCCACGCCGGGCAGGATCTCGAACTCGGCGACGCAGGTCGGCGGATACGGTTTCCCGTCGCGGACGAGCGCACGGTTGATCACGCCGTCGCGGTCGAGGAAGACGGCTTTGGCCAATGACGAATGACCAAGGCCATCGGCCGAAGCTTCGGGCTCCGTCAGATTTGGCCTTTGGCCTTCGAGCTTCGTCATTCCCTACTTGGTCGATTCCCACTTCGTCCGGTTCACCTTGAGCGCCGGATGCGAAACGAGCAGATGCCAGACGACGGCCTGGAAAGCTTCGGCGTGCGGCGTGGTGTGCTCGCCGTTCACCGTGGGGACGATGACGACGGCCGTCGCTTCTTTGGCGGTGTAGCCGCCGTCGCGGCCGACGATGCCACAGACGGCCGCGCCGCGTTCCTTGGCTAGCTGGATCGCGGAGACGAGGTTGGGGCTGACGTTCTTCTCCAGATTGCCGCCGCCGACGGAGAAGATCATGAGACCGTCCTTCGCGTTGAGCCGGCTGCCCTTGAGCCATTCGGAGAAGACGGTGGCCCAGCCCTCGTCGTTGGTGCGGGCGGTGAGTTCGGAGACGTTGTCCGTCGGGGCGTAGGCCTCGAAGCCGCAGATCTTGCGGAAGTCGTTCACCGCATGGCTGGCGTTGGCCGCGCTGCCGCCGACGCCGAGGAGGAAGAGGCGTCCCCCGCCGTCGCGAACCGCGGCAAGTGTGCCGGCGAGTTTCTCGATGGCCGCGGCGTCGAGCTGTTGGACGACCTGGATCGTTTCGGCGAGGTATTGCTGGGTGAAGCTCATGAAGTGGTGCTGCGAGTAAACCGCACCGTCCGCGAAAAGGCAGAGGAATTATCCGGTCCGAACCGGACAACCGCAGCCGGCGGCGGCCTGCACGACAACGCCGCGTCACCAGGCGGATTTCAAACAGCGGAGCGTCCAGCTTGTAAGACGCATCGGGGACTCGACGGCGGTGAGACGCCATTCGGTGTCGCCGGCCCGGGGGACGAAGCAGAAGGACATCGCAACGTCGCCGTTGTTCGCGAAGACCTCGATCGAGCTGCGATCCAAAACCACGTTCAGGCTGATCTTCCCGTCGATCGGGGCGAGGGGAGCCTTTCGTCCGAAGGCGTGGAGAGAACGATCCTTGGCCGACCAACGGATCTCCGCGCCTCGGACATCCAGGACCACATCGCCGGTGTCGCCAGGAGCAAACCGCACCTCGCCCTGCACGAGATCGGCCTGCGGATTGAGCGGCAGGCTTTCCCCCGCCCGTAGCGGCGAACCTCCGAGTTCGATGCGTTGACCGGTCCGGAGTTGGGCGAACTCCTTCAACGGCTGCCGTGAAAGGCGAATCCCGGCGGGAGTCGTGTTGAGGCTGAGTTCCAACGGCAGGCTCATCTGCTGGTTGAACGGCATGGCGGGATACTTTCCGTCGCGCATCCAGCCGATCAAAACGCGGCGGCCATCGGGAGCGTCGCTGTAGGTCTGGGCGGCATAGAAGTTCGCGCCGTGGTCGCCCGTCTGCTTCGGGCCATCGGCCACGAAATTGGTGCCGTTGAATTTGCCGAGCAGGTAGTTGCCGTCCGCGCCGAAGAGGACCCAGCGCGTATTGGCCCGGTTGCCGTCGACGGGAAGCTCGAAAAGATCGGGACACTCATAGATGTCGGGAACGCTGGAGAGATAGGTCCACGACTTGAGGTCCGGGGAATTGAAGAGCTGCGCGGTGTGGCGGATGATCGGACGCCCCTTGGGATCTTTCTCCTGCTCATCGGGCACGCCGACATAGAGGATCATGATCCATTTTTTCGTCGGCTCGTGCCAGAAGACCTTCGGGTCGCGGTCGCCGTCGCCCCGTTGAGAGACAACCGGGCTCCCCGGAGATTTCGTCCAGGAGCGGCCTTGATCGGTGCTGAAGGCGAGGCGTTGGTTGAAAGTCTTTGTGTCGCGCATCGGCGTGAAGCCGCCGGCCGAAGTGTAGAACGCGACCAGAGCCTTCTCGGGTCCCGAGGCGAAACCCGCCGTGTTGTTCCAGTCGACGACCGCCGAACCGGACCAGATGTCTCCCTGTTCATCCTGCTGGATCGCGTCGGGGAGCTGTTTCCAGTGGAAGAGATTGGTGCTGACCGCATGGCCCCAGGTCATGTTGCCCCACTGGTTGCCCTTGGGATTGTGCTGGAAAAACAGGTGCCATTCGCCGCCGTAGTGGACGAGGCCGTTCGGATCGTTCAGCCAATTGCTCCGCGCGGTGAAATGAAACTGGGGACGAAGCATCTCGCCGTAGGGTTCCACGGCGGAAGCAAACTGCGCCGCGCCCAAAAACGCGGCCAGGAAGACGACGACTCGCACCTTGGCAAACTGCCGAATCGAGATCCCATCCGCCAGCGACGTTTGTCCCAACAAGGGGAAGCCCGTGCGGAAATCATCCCTCCCCAAGGTGTTCAGCCACGCGGGCTTTCAGCAAGGACACAAGCTCTTCGTCCATGAAACCGTAGGCGTCATCGATGTGGAGGCACCTCACCTCGCGGCCGCCTACGGCGTCGGGAAACCGTTCGCGCAGGATCTCCGCGTGGCGTTTCTCCATCACGAACACCCAGTCGGCCCAAAGCACGTGGGCCTCGTTCACCCTGATCCGAGCCCGGGGAGAAGTGCCCGCGCTGCGGACGTGGAGGCCCGGCCGGTTCTGGAAGACCTCTTCGGCCGTCCGGCTGCGCCACTGGTTGCGGCTGCAGATGAAGAGGAGACGGAGCGGCTCGGTCACTGGCCTGAATTGGAGCGCTCGGCTTCCAGCTTGCGCCGGGTCGACACGATCACGGCGCGGATGAGTTCCTGGTTCTCCTCGGCCTTGGATTCAAGCTGGCGTTCCAGTTCGGTGATGCGCTGCTCGTAGGCGCGGAGCCGGTCGTGCAACGGCGCGTGCAGGCGCATGAGCCTCTCCTCGAACCGCGCCATCTCCAGCTCCGCCTGCCGCTGGTGATCGATCATCGATGAACGCTGAGCGAGCAGGCGTTGGAAAATCCCGAGGCTCAGCCAACGCGCGAGGTGCGGCATCAGGCCGGGCGGCAAAGCGCGATTGCTGGTGGCAGCCATCGGCGGCCCCGGCCTGAAAACCGTTCGCTGAAGTCCCATCGAACGGGCCGGCCGGCGACGCGCCCGCCGGATCAATACGGCCGCGACAATGATGAATGCGCCCGCGCCTCCCGCGATCAGCCAGCGGGTTGTGCGGCGTTCCTCGTCGGCGAGGGTGGCCGTCCGCGCGAGTTCTTCCTGAAGACGAAGCGCGTCCGCCTCGCTGCGGCGACGGGCTTCGACGGAATCCGCCAAACGCCGTTCGGTTTCCGTGCGCGCCGAGATCTCGTCCAACGCCAGCTTCAGCCGGTCATCGATCCGTTGACCGGTGCGCACGATGATCTGGCCGGGCTCGAACTGTTCCGCGGTCCAAAGCTCCGCGGTGATCTTTTCGCGGGCCTGTCGGGTGAGTTCGGCGTCGAACTGGCAATTACCCCGCACGAACCCCGAAAGGAACCGCCCGATCGACTCGTCGCCTGCGCCGGAGCTTTTCTCGAGATCCAGTCGGGCACGTGAAAGCGTGACGATGTTTGTCCAAACGAACGGCCTGGCGTCCTCCAAAGCAGCGGCGATGTCGCGCGCCACATAGCGGGCGCTGGCCGGGACGAGCCGGACCTCGGTGCCGTTGGGCCGTGCCAGCTCCGGCAGGCTGTCCGAGCGGATCACACGCGTCATGGCCTCGCGAAGCTGGTCGGCAAGGGCGTCCTCATAGCGTTTTCCATTATCACCCGAAGCCCAGACTCGGGCGAGACTGGTGGAGACCGGCAGACCTCCGACACGGCCAGCAGCCCGCGAGACGATCCGGCCGAAGCGGGGGTTGTCGAAATCGGAGGACACCAGGAACCGTTGTCCGTAGTCGCGTTCGACCGCGTCCAAGAAGGCGGCGCGCGACGCCGCGAACGCCTCACGAAACGCCTTGTCCGCTTCGCCCGCCGTGCCGGCGTAGAACCGGTAGAATGGTTGGACCCGCTGCAGTTCCTGTTGCAACCGGGCGGCGTCCCCTCGCGGGTTCGCAATGGTGACGCGGAAAGGCGCGACGATGTTGGTGGTCGCGATGTCGCCGGACCGGAACGAAGCCGCCGACACGCTGGATGCGTGAAGACGGAAGAGGAACGTGGCCAACGCATAAACGACTGCGCCCCGACGTCCCAGCAGAGGCAGGCTGGAAAAGAATGCTTTTACGGGGTCGGAGCGTCTGTTGCCCGATCCCAGGAGACAAGGCGAGAATTCGAAAAGACCCGGGAATAGGCGGGGCCGCCCGCAGTTCACACGAGAGATCGCGGCACGCCCGCTGCCTTCCAGAAACAAAACATGAGACCACTTCCACCCATTCTGTTCGCCGCCTGCCTGGCGGCTTTCACATCCACCGCGCAAGCCTCCGGCAGCTACTCTGCGCGTCCTCCCCGCGTTCCGGAGAAGACCGAAGCCGGCGCGGTATCCGAAAAGGCGAAGATGAGCCTCGGGCTCCAGGTCTTCAACGAGCGCGCCAAGCTCGTCTCCGATGGGGACATGGCCGACCAGAAACCACGTCTCGCCAAGCTCCAGGCCATGCTGCCCGCCGATGTAGCCGCCAAGAAGGACCTGACCAAGTTTGCCGGCAAACTCACCGCCGATCAGATCGCCGCCCTCGAGCACTACGTGATGACCCGCTTCGGCCACAAGAAGTGAGCCGCGTTTCCATTTCAAAAACGAACAAGACCCACCCATGAAACGCTTTTCCCTGACTCTCCTCGCCATCGGCGCGACCGCCGGAACCACGTTTGCGCAGTCCGCCTGGCTTCCCGCCGAGGGCGAGCTGCTTCTCACCCCCGGATACACCTTCTTCACCTTCGACAAGTTCCTCGTCGGGAAACAGCAGGTGACCGTGCTGAAGGACAACAACGCCCGCTGGAACCAGCATGCCGGCTACATAAGCACCGAATACGGCGTGACGCCCAGGCTCGCCGCCGACCTCACCCTTGGCTACGTGCGCGCCGACACCGGCGACTTCGCCGGGTTTGGACGCACTTCGACCGACGGCCTCGCCGACACTTCGATCGGGTTTCGCTACCAGCTGTTGAAGGAAGGCGAGTCCGGCAACGCCTGGACGCCGACAGTGGCGATCCGCGTCGGAGCGATCATCGAGGGAACCTACAAGGTGGACTACGCCGCGCCCTTGAACCTCGGAGACGGCGCGTCGGGCTTCGAGACGTCGCTCCTGTTCGGAAAGCAGATCGGTGGTTCCGGCTTCGGACTCTTCGGCGACATCGGCTACCGGTGGCGCTCGCAGGATGTGCCGGAGGACATCTTTGGTTCCGCCGGGGTCTTCCAACGTCTTGGCGGCTTCACGCTGAGCTTCGCCTATCGCCACACGCAGGCTTTGAGCGGCGGCGACATCGGTGGGCCCGGCTTCGGTGCGACCTATGGTTTCCCGCAGGTGAAGGAGGTCTCGCAACTGATCGAAGGCGGACTCGGATACACCGACAAGGGCGGTCGCACCTACCAGTTCACGGTCGCGCAAAAAATCGACGGACGGAACACGGGCGAGAAGTTCGTCCTCGGTTTCGCGGTCACTCTCCCCTTCCAGTTGGGGAGATAGCCGGATGGTTTGAGCGCCGGGGTCCCGGGCTGGGTTGGCGGATGCGGTTGTTCCTCCCCGTCCGTGTTGGTTCAGCCGGACCCCGGCGTTTCCTGATCCAAGGGACGGTTCTTCAGCGGTCGCATCCAGTCCCAGAAAGCGGCCACGCCGATCACCCCGAACTCCACCGGCCTGACCCAGCCCGGATGCGCGAACGGTTCCAGGTTTTCGAGCCCGAGATTTCTGCCGGTGCAATAACTGAGCGTCACCATGACGAGGAAGGCCACGCCCGCGCGAGTGGGGCTCAACACCACGAACGGCCATAGCCATAGGGCATACCAGGGATTGATCGTGGCCGAGAGCAGGAGGAAGCCGCCGAAGACCAGTCCGCCCGGGGGAACCAACGATTCCCGCCTCGAGACGCTTGGCAGCTTCACCAGCCAACGCCACATAACCACGATCCAAAGAAGGGCAAATCCGATGAAGCAGACCAGACGGGCCGTGGGTTGCCCGACCATGAGATCAACGAGTGCGAAGAGGGCGGAATTGAATTCCCAGAGTGTCGCCATGGTCCGCAACGAGGCGAACTCCGCCTGGCCTCCATTCCGGAGAAACGGCGTGTAGAGGATGATCAACGTCACCGAGAAAGCGATCCAGGCGCGCCATCCGGACTTCACCAGGACGAACGGTGCCACCATCCATCCGAAAACCTTTGTGCCACCGCTGGCGGCGGCGAGCACCCCGGCGAGCCAAGGCGAACGAACCGTCCACGCCAGGGTCATGAGCGCCACACCCAGCATGTCCGGATGCGCGTTGAACGAGGACTCGGCCACGGCGAGTGGACACCAAGCCAAAAGGAGGAATCCCTCTTCCGACAGCCTTCTCCGCAAAGCCACCAGAAGTCCCAACTCCGCGGCGACGAGCAGCAACTTCCACGGCCACAACCGGGCCGGGGCCACCTTGTAGCCCAGGGCAAATCCAACTTGGCAGACGGGACCGTAAACCGTCGGAAGCTCGGGATTGTTGATCTGATCGAGCACGCGTTGGAACCGTGGCTCGACGGCGGGGTCCTGGAAGAATTCCGCGGGAGCCTTGCGATAGGGATCGCCCGTCAGCGCGAAGACCCGTCCATCCCAGAGGAACCGGTGATGGTCGTCCTCCAGCACGGGTTCCGCGAGGAGTCCGCACAGTCGGAAAGCCAGCGCCCATGGGAGAATGAGATCCGGCTTGAACCCGCACCGAACCATGCGCCAGGCGAAGGCTAGGAGGATCCATCCGGCGACATGGGCGCCGAGCCACCAGGCAAGTTTGCCTTCTTCTGGGGATTGATGGCTCCGCCACGCCAGCGCTCCCCAGCAGGCCACGCTGAGAAGTCCCGCGATGTGGAACCACGGGATCCGTTTTGAACCGTATGGAAACTCTCGACCGATCGTCATTCCGCTTCAGCTGCCCATCCGGCCCCCGCCTTCATCACGGCATCATCGCGGATCCGTCGTGTGGCGTTCAGCCTCCACCAGAGCATCCGCGCAAGCATGCTGAGGATGCCTTTCCCGGCGCGCAAGGTTCCCACAAAGTTGCCCGAGATCTTCGACTTGCCGGCCGCGCGAGGGTGATAGCCGACCGGAAGTTCGACGATCGCGCAGCCCAGTTCCATCGCGCGCACCTGCATCTCCACGTTCCAGCCGAACCCGCGATCCGTCAGCCGCATCGCGGCCAACGATCTGCGCCCGACCAGCCGCAGCGAACCCATGTCGTGGAAACGGCGTCCCCAACCGACGGTCAACGCAAACGAGGTCACGCTGTTGCCCAATCGCTGCATTGGCCGGAGGTGGCGCCGTGAATCGGCGGTCGCCGTGCGGTCGCCGATGACGAGGTCGGCCCCGTCGTCGAGGGCCGCCTGCCACAGGCGCGCTTCGGCGGGAGTCATGCGATCGCTTCCGTCAGCCGAGCTGAAGATCACCCAGCGGAAATCTTCAGGCCAATTCTCCAAGCCGCGCCAGGCCGCCGCCCCGTAGCCTCGCAATCCCTCCCGCAACACCTCGGCTCCGCAGGCCGTCGCCTGGGCCGCGGTGTCGTCGGTGCTCCCGTTGTCGACGACCCGGACCCGGCCGGCGCCAAGTTCCAGCCAGCGGCGAATCGTCGGGCCGATCGACTCGGATTCATCAAGGGCGGGGATCACGATCACGGTTTCGGACAGGAAAGGAACCACCGGCGGCAAAAGGCATGGGACCTTGCGGGAAGTCATTCCTAGTCCGAGCCGTGCGGGGACCGGAGCATTCCCGAGATTCCCCGGGAATAAACGCCCGATGAACCGGCTCACACTCCGTGAGCGCAGCTGCTGGAAATGACGCGGATTCGTTGGTGGTGGAGTTCTACGCTCCGCTCTACCGGTTTGCGTTCAGTCTCTGCGGCAGCCAGGCCCCCGCGTCGGATCTGACCCAGGAAACGTTCTACCGCTACCTGACATCCGGAGGCGCCATCCGCGATCCGTCGAAGGTCAAGGGCTGGCTTTTCACGACTCTTTACCGCGAGTTCCTACGGTCCTACCGGCGCAACGCCCGTTTCCCCCATCTGGAGTTAGAAGAGGTGGAATCCGATCTGCCGAAGGTCGAGGCAGCCGACATGGAACAGATCGACGGCCAGCTCGCCATGGACGCGTTGCAGGAAGTAGACGAGGTCTACCGGGGTCCTCTCAGCCTTTTTTACTTGGAGAGCCTGTCTTACACAGAGATCGCCGCGATGCTCGAGATCCCGGTCGGCACGGTGATGTCCCGGCTGTCACGCGGGCGATCACACCTGCGGCAGATATTGAAAAACCGCCTTTCCGCCGAGGACCGGAAAGTGATCCCGTTGGGAAACCGGACATCCGGCCGCTCCTGACCCATCGACATGAACCAAACCCAAGCCATGTTCATCCTTGGAGCCTGTCCACCTGGACCATGGCCGACGGATGATGCCCAAGTGGCCGAGGCGCTCGCCTTTGCGGAGTCCGATCCGGGGCTGCAAGCATGGCTCGTCGAGACCCGCTCGTTCGACGCCGCCATGGCCGGGCGACTGCGCTCCATCGAGCCTCCAGCCGATCTGCTCGACTCGATTCTCGCCGGTCGCCGAGCCACGCCCGCCCCTGTCCCACGGCGACGTTGGACCACGCGGACTGTGCTGGCGTTGGCCGCCACGATCGCCCTGGTGATCGCCGTTCCCGCCGCTTGGATAAGCTTCTCCCAGAAAACCGACGCCGCGGCGTTGCGCAAGGACGCGGCGACGTTCCTCTCGGAGAAATGGGAGCATGACTTCGACTACCCGGAGTCAAGCTTCCCCAAAATCCAGGAATGGGCGGCGCAGCAATCCTTCCACGCCCGCCTCGACGCACCTGCGGCGCTGGCAAAATCGCGCACCTACGGTTGCAAGGTCTTCAAGTGGCGGGGCCACACGGCAACGCTCGTCTGCTTCGTTCCGGAAGGACAAAGCCAAGTGGTCCATATCATCAGCGTCGATCGTTCGGCGCTCCCGACAGACGGAACGGCTTCACCGGACCAGCGACAACTCGCCAAGGCGGGCGAGTGGAACACCGCAAGCTGGCACCAAGGCGCCCGAAGCTACGTCGCGTTGACCCAGCTGACTCCCGAAACGCTTTCGCGCATCCTCGCCGTCAAATCGCTCTGATCACCTCAGGCGAACGACGAGCGAATAGAATCCCACGGGGGGCAACGCCGCCGGATCGATCAGCACGGTGAACTCGTCGCCGTTGCGGCTCGCGGCCACCGCGATGTCGCTGAAGGTCAGCGAAAGGCTGCCGGCAACCCGCATCGCGAAGACCATCTCGTCCATGTAACGCGCCGGCCAAGTCCACCGGACGGCTATCAGCCCGTTGGGCAAACGCACTGCCCTCATCCGTGGGCGGTCGAACCGCTCGGCGGCCACGGCAGGGACGCTCGAGGGATCGCTAGGATCGGTCCCTTCGATCATCTCCTGGAAGTCCTGGTATCCGTCGCCGTCGGTGTCCGCGAAGGGATCACCGCGGCCGCCGAAGAACGCTCGTTCCCACGAATCGATCAACAGGTTTCCGTCCAGGTCGGGATCGCTCGCCACCGGCGTCGCCAACAGCGCGACCAGGACGACTTCGAGCGGGTTCGTCACGCAGCCGGACGAGATCCCGGGCGCAGGAGCGGCATCGGTGTAGGCCGTGACCAGCATCTCGGAACCGGGCAACAGCGCGAACGCCTGCGGGAAAGTGAAGGGAGCACCGGTCGCATCAAGCAGAAGGTGGGGCACCAGGGTGACGGTTTCCTCGACGAGCTGAACGCCCGGTGAGCATTCCAGTGAACGCAGCCGGACGATGTGGTTCGTGACGGGGCGCGCCGGGACCGAACCCAGCAGATTGCTAACGCCGATGCGGGCGTTGGCCAGCTGCGAACCGTTCAAGGCGGCAACTGCCGCGTAGTTCGAGTGCAGCAAGCCGGAGCGGATGAATTCGCGCAGGACGTCCGCCGGCAACGGATAGACTCCGGGCGCGGCGTTGTTGGACTGGCTGTTGATCCGGAACACCTCGCCGACCAACGATTTCAACTGGGAGACTCCGGTGAGGAGCGCGTTGGCGACGTTGGTGTCGAGGGTCTCGTGGATGGTCTTCAAGCGATAGCCGGGCGCGGTGTTGAACTGCTGCTCGACGGAGAGGAGCGAAGCGAGCGGCGGATTGGTGCGGCCGATGTCGGAAACGCGGCCGGGGAAGAGCGTAATGTTGGTCGCCCAGATGTTGCTCCGGAGCACGAGCAGGTCGGCAACCTTCTTCTCGGTGAGCAGCGCGGCCAGCGTGTTGAAGCGCTGGAAGTCGACGGCCAATGACTGCGGCGGCGTGTTCGTGGCGAGGAACACGGCGGCCGCGAGCCAGTTCGAAGCGTCCCGCGAATCGTTGGTGCCGGTGTAGAAGTTCGAGACCACGAGCGTGGCGACCCTGGGCACGGGAACGAGCGCCAGCATCTCGGGACCGATGCGCGTGTCGCTGTTGGTCGTCTCGATGTCGAAGTGCGGTTCGGTCACGAGCGAAAGCAGCCGCGTGGACGCGTCGGCCACCACGTTGCTGAAGCGCGACGCGCGCTCCACCGGCAGGGAGACCGGGCCCTCGCCCATGAAGCTTCCCGCCGCGGAATGGAGCCGCACCAAGGTGCCGATCTCCGCCTTCACCACCTTGTCCTGATAGTAGTCCCGGGGTTGCGGACGAGCTTCGAGCAGGAAGCCGGCTTTCAAGGTGATCGGTGCCGAACCGGTCACGGGCTTGCTGGCGGCATTGAGCGGATCGGTGCCATAGACAAGCTCCTCCAGGTCGCTCCAGCCGTCCCCGTCGCTGTCGGGACCACCGAGAGGATTGAGGCCCTTGGCGAGTTCCACGTAATCGGGGATGCCGTCATTGTCCGAGTCGCGTATCCCCTGCGGCGTCTGGATCTGGTAGGCGGCCGTGCGGACCGCCGAACGCGTCGTGCCAGCCGTGGGACGGCCATAGGCGAGGACGGTCGTGTTCGACGCGACGACGAACGGCGCGGTGTATTGGCGCCAATTGCCCGCATCGTTCAGGCGATACCAGATCTGGTGCGATGTATCGGCGGTCGAAAGCGATACGCTGATCGCATTGTCGTAAACGCCGGGAGCGGGATCGAACCGGACTTCACTGACGACGCTTCCAAGCGGTGCCGTGAGACTGAAGACGGAGATGAAGTTCGACCGCTGATTGGCCATCGCGAACGTTCCACCGACAGGCACGGACCCCAGGCTCACGCTTGAGGGCCCGGTCACACCCAACGTCGGACCTCCATAATTTTCCCGCGTCGCCGACACGGCCGCTCCAAGCGTTGGAACAGACGACCAGTCGCCGGCGTTCAGGCTCTGGAGGAGGCCGGGCTCAGGGGCGACGAAGGGTTCCGACTTGAAGACCATCACATTGCCCTGGCCCGCGAAGGTATCGAGCGACGGCAGCGTGACTGCGGCGCCGTTGGTGTAGGCGGAACCGTTCCAGCGCATCGGCCGCATGGTGGTGGTGCGGCCGGTGCCGGACTTTCCCGCCAAACTCATGAAGCCGTGTCCGCCAAGCGCCAGACCTCCGGTGAAAGCTTCTCCAGGAACCGCATTGGACCGCGACAGGAGCGATGGCGGATTGGTGGAACCGTCGTAGGCGTAGACGGACTGGGTCAGGCCTCCGGAGTGGATCACGAGCAATCGCGAAGCTCCGGTGCCGGGCAGGAGGAACACCTGGCCGACCGCCGCATCCAGCGCGAACGTGGTCGTTGCTCCGAACGTGTAGCCGCCCGCGACTTCGTTCACCGGGACACGGACAAGGTTCGAGACGCCGGGCTTCCAATGGACGAAGCGCCAGAGGTTGCTGGCTGTCTCCAGTTTTCCAGCGAGGAAGTCCGAGCCGGCCGAGAAGGTCAGCGACGACGCGGGTAATAGCGAACTGGCGTTGTTGCTGGAGACAAGAAGCGTGTCGTTAACCGTGCCGCGAAGGACGACGGCCGAATGCAGCGGCTGCGCATCCTTCATCCGGACGGCATTCGCGCGCGCGGCCGGTCCGGAGACGATGCCGGCGGCGAGCCCGGTCAAGGCGGAGCCCGAGTTGCGGAGCGTGGTCTGCCAGTTGGCGAGCAAGCCATTCCAGGTCGAGCCAAGGTAAACGTCGTCAATCAAAGGATCATTCCCGGCGCCTCCGATGTCGATCGCCGTGAGCGTGGCCGGACCGGTGTTGGTCAGGTGGCGTTCAGAAGGAAGCCACGGCGCGGTGGACGAAGCGATGGAGAGGAACTGGACGCGGTTGGCGTAGGGCGTGACGACGCCGAGCGCGTCCCGCGACGTGCTGAGGAGGCGGCCGCTGGCGAGGGAAGTGATGTTGGAGAAGCCCGCGCTCGCCGGCGTCATCCACGTGTAGACGTCGGCCGAGAGCTGGAGCGCCACGCGGAAGGAGCCCGTGGGTTTGTCGAGGACGACGAGGTCGTCGCGGCCGTCGCCGTCGAAATCGCCGAGGGTGAAAAACTCCGTCGGTGATTCGTAGGCCCAGCGTTCCACGGCGAAGGCAGGCGCGGTCGATGAAAGGACGGCTAGGGCACAGGCGAGAAGATGGATTTTCATTCGGTCACCTCTATTTCTCCCGCGGGAACGATCTCCTCGATCTCGTGGTTGGTCTTGAAGCGGACAAGCGTGTAGCGGTAGCGCGCGCCTCCGACTACCGGTTGGGTATCGCGCACGATGATGTCCGAGAGCTGCTGCACCCCGTTTGCCCGGAGCATCATGAAGGAGTCCCTCATGCGCCAGTAGTTGACGCTCGGGGGCGATTCCTCTTCCAGATACACCTTCTCGATCAACGGCGTGACCTGGAGGACATCGCCGGAAACGACCGGGAACCGGGGGTTCGCCACCTGTTGCCGATAGACGACGAACGGGAACACACTGTGGCCGAGTTCATCGGTGGAGGTCTCGGTCTTGGACTTGTCGACCAGGAGATCGACGCAACTGAAGAAATTCTCGAGCTGCGTCCTTCCGACAACGATTCCGACGCCTTCAAAGCAACCATCGTCCTTGATCTGCCGGATGGTCAGCGCGGGATCGTAAGTGTGCGCCGCCGGCAGCGGCAGCGCGCGGGCGGGCCAGGCGACCTGGAGCACGAGCATGCTTTTCTCCAGCGCTCCGGTGAAGTCCTCCTCGTTGCTGAGCGGACCACGGTTCCCGTGGATGTCGACGGCGCGGACGAGCACCGCGACGGTCTTTCCGGCCTCGGTCGTGGCCGAGACGTTGAAGAGATCGTTGGTGCCGAAGAGCGCGCCGACCCTCGGCGTGCGGTAGGTCTTGTAGCCGGTCGTTTCCGACACGGGGACGGCCAACGTGCGGAGGCCGAAGGCTCCTCCGCCCACGAGCGCCGTCGGAAGAGCGGGCACCGGGGTCAGGAGCGACGAAGTGATGACCGCATCTTCGGTGAGGAGCACCTCGAAATGGTCTATGCCGGGCGTCGGGCAGAACCAGGACAGGTTCATCTGCGAGCCGAAGATCGTCACCGAGTTTCCCGAAATCGGCGATTGTTGCGGAGCCGGGATTGATCCGGCGACGGGCAGGCAGGGTTCGAGGAGTGTGAGCGGTCCGGGGTTTCCATTCACGTCGAGCGCCTGCGAATAGTAGCAGATGATCGACGAATTGATCGGCAAGGCGGTGTCCGAGATCAGGACCGAGTTGGTCGAGTTCGTCCCCGCCGCCATGAGGCTCCGTGGTCCACCGTCGACGCTCCGGTAGATGCGATATTCCTTGGTGCCCAGAGGAAGCGTGAGCTGGATGTCGATGCCGTTGGTTCCAATCCCCGGGCTTCCGGTCACCGGATCGCCGTAGGGAAGGCGATGGAAGTGCGTCGTGCAGTCGCCGACCGGGTCGCCCTTGGACTGGAGGGTGCGGGTCACGGTCACCTTGGCCTTGAAGGTGATGACATTGATCTGCTGCGGATTGCAGTCCAACACACCGCAGGGACCTGCGCAGGCGACGGCTCCGCCGGAAGTTCCGACGCAGCACCGGATCTGCTGCGGCTGGCCTGAAGGCAGGCAGATCTCGATCGTCGCCGAGTTGCCCTTCGACGTGAAGTAGACGCGATTGGTGAGCTGCACGCCGTTCCGCTGATAGCTGAACTCGGCCCATTCGATGGCGGAACTCTCCCGATAGCAGATGAGCCGATAGGGACAGCAGTTCGGGTTGGGATTCGGGTTCGGCGCCAGCCCGTTGGTGTGGCAGAGGACCGACGGAACCAGGCAGGTCGTGTAGAAAATGCCGTTGATCGCGCCGGGACCGCTCCATGCCCGGCAGGAACCGAATCCTGGCCCGCTTGGGTTGGAGACGTTGGTGCCGCAGCCGGTTGTCTCCGTCGCCCGGACGACATACCAGAACGTCGTGTTCGACGTCGTGATGAAGGAGTTCGTGCAGGGCCGGTCGATATAGCGCAGCGGATCGGTGTTCGGCGGGAACGTCAGCGGCCCGGCGATGTGGTTGCTGACGACGCTGCCCGAGTTGGCTTTCAGTTCGGCGAGGCTCTCGTAGCGGTAGACATGGTAGGCCAATCCGGGACTACCGCCGATCGGCGGCTCCCACGAGAGCAGGAGACCATCGGAAAAATTGCCGGGCAGATAGGCATGCACGGGCCGCACCCTGAGGTTGCGCGGCGGTTGCGGAGGAATGCGGTCGCAGGCCCTGAGCAGCGTGCCGGGCGAAGGCGTGCCGTCCCGCCCCAAAAGGTCCCGCGCGGTCACGTAATAGTAGTAGCCGGCGCCGTCGACGAACGGCTGGGCGCCCTTAAAGGCGTCGTTGTTGTCGGTGAAGAAGAACGTCGCCGCGTCGCCGTTGGTGCCGAAGTTGGCCACCTCGCCCGGCGAGAAATACTTCGCGGCCAGGATCGGGACCGTATTGATGCGGCGGACCACCAGCGGGCTCGTGGCGGAACCGCCCAGGAGCTGGTCAGACGTTGGCGGCGACAGGTTCCAGCCGGCGGCTTCGGCGTAGTTCTTGTTCACGCGCCAGACGTTGAAGCCGTGCGTGGCCAACCCGAGACGGCGCAACGCGTCAGGCACGGCCCAACGCATCTTCATGTTCAAGTTGCCGCTCCCCGTGGTGTCGGGCAGCTCCACCGCTGCGCCCGGCGCGGGCAGCATGAGCCGCGAGCCGGCCTGGACGGTCACACGGCCGACGACGGCCCGGTCCGACGAGGTGGCGAGGTTCCAGCGCCGGACCTCAAAGGTCATGTTGGTCACGCCGGCGGGAAACTGTTCCGCCACGGCGATGCCGAGGTTCAGCGCGACGCCGGGATGGATGCGCGCCAGCAGGGTCAGGTTGCGGAAGCTGCGGTCGTTTCCGGTCGTGCCGCGGAGAACGGCCGAGAGCTTCTCCGCCAAGGAGATCGTTCCCGCCGGAATCACATCGCCGAAGAGTTTGGCGAGGTCGCCGTCGAGGACGATGAGGTTGTCCCCGAGGTTCACGCCGCGTTGCAGCAGCGACTGGATGACGTGGGTGTCCTGCTGGCGGGAGACAATGGAGAAACGCGAGTAGTCGGACGTCGAAGAAGCGTCGCCGGGTTTCCCGTAGACGGCGAAAGCCTCATTGGCGATGCCCGCTCCGTCGTTGCCCTGCCAGGTGATGTAGGCCCACTGGCGGCCGTTCTGATCGGTGTGGGCGAGGCCGATGGTGCCGATCAGGTTTTCCTGGGCGCGCAGCGACGGCGCGACCAACAGCATCAGGGCGGCGAAGAGGAGGCGAAGGACGTTCATCTGAAAACGGGGCGGCGTGTTCGGGAAGGTTTTGAAAGAAGCAGGTTTCATCGTCGGTTCCTCATTTCTTCTGGTGGTCGACGGCCCACTTGCCGCTGTCGTAGCTGAGGGTCACCCGGAAGTCGTGGCAGAGCTCGATGGGCTTGTGGCCGATGCAGCCGCCGACCTCGCCGATGCCGAGGAACTTCGGACCGGACTGCCCGATGCTGCCGACGAGCGTCACGTTGCCGTAGATGTTCACGAGGCAGAGGGCCTCACCACTGACGCCGGCCTCGACCTTGCCGATGAACTCATGGCCCTCGGCGCGGTAGCCGACCCCGACTCCGGAACTGGCCGAGATGCAGAAGAGGCACGAGCACGGGATGCCCAGCACCACTTCGGTGACAGGAATGCTGACGCGTCCAAAGGCGTAGGCGCCGGAGAACGAGCCGTTCTTCACCAGCTTACCGACGTCCGGATCGACAAGGAATATCGGGTCGAGAGTGCAGGCCGTGCCGAAGAAGAGCGACCCGCTGGCCTCGTAGCCGTTGAAGCTCAGTTCGGCCGTAGCCGCTAGGTAGTTCTCCGTGAGCCCGAAGAACGCGGCCGCGCCGAGGTGTTTCACGGTGAAGGTGTCCTCCAGCTTGAACTCACCCGTCGTCTCGAAGGACCCGCCGAGGCCGATGAGCACGCCGTTGGTGTTGAAGGCGAATTTGCCCGCGACGGTCGCGCGGAGATCCGGCGCGATCCATTCGAGACCTACGTCCAAGGCCCCGATGGTGACGTCGACAAAGCTGCCGCCGAAGCTGGCGCAGGTCCGGTCGCCGCCGGTGTTGTATTCGTGGATGAGCGCGTAGCCGTCGAACTTGAGGTCGTCCGGCACCTTCCAGCGCCAGCGCGCGTCGAAGCGGGCCTCGTCGAGCGAGTCGCCCTTGAAGTGCGCGTAGCCCGAAACACGCCCGGCGCCGAGGACGGAGTTCACCTCGCCGATGAGGGGGTTGATGGCGTCGTCCACCTGCGCAAGCGACTGCGAAATGAGGTCGCGCATGGTGCGGTTGAACTGGGCCATCGCCGAGTCCACGCCTTCGCGGACGGCGGAATCGATCTCCTGGAACCACGCGCGGAGAATCGTCTTCACGGTGGCGCTGACCTGCTCGGAGTAGAACGCGTCGTCGATCTTCTTCCGGATCTCCGCCTTCAACTCCTCCGGGGTGTAGTAGGGAATATCGTCATGGATGGAGACGAGCCAGGCCTGGACCTGGTAGGCGGAGTTGGACGCGGCGCGGTCAATGTCGGAGCTGGCCGCGATGATGGCGTCGTTCAGTTCCCGACCGAGACCGCCCGGTGCGATGATGCCGGAACGGATGTTCACGACGTCCGATTCGAGCACCCCGAGTGTCTGATCGACCGCGTCGAAGGTCGGGTCGGCTGCGACCAGCAGCGCGTCGAGCGCGGAGCCGGTGGCGTTCGCCAGATACTGCGGAGCCAGGTTGCCGATGAGGGAGTGGACGAGGTTGGAACCGACACTGCGATGGCCGGAGCCGGCCGGACTTTCCACGATCAGATAGCGGCTGGTCGAGATCATCGAATCGATCCGGGAGAGACGTTGGTCGAGATCACGGACAAGACCGGGGGTGTTGATGTTGAGCTGTGCCAGCGACCGGAGGTTGAAGGCGACGTTGGTCGGCACTCCCGCGACCGAGCCCCGGATGTATTGGGCGAGGAGGTTGTTGACCGCGCCTTCCCAGTTGGCGGACGTGGTGTTGCTCCACGTCTGGGAAAGCTGCTGCTGCAGTGCTCCGATGGTGGGATCGATGACCGCGTCGAGCACAGGGTCGAAGAGCGTTTCCGGCAGGTCGTCGAGCATCGCGTCGAAGTCCGCGAGCCCATCCTCCAACGCCGCGCGCGCCGCGTCGCCCACGGCGTCGGTCACGCTCTTGGCCACGCCGGTCACGTCCTCGACGAGGTCGAAGGCGATGTTCGCGAGGTTGATCTGGGGCAACCCGTCGTATTGCAGGCCGAAGGTCATCTCCAGTTTCTCGGCGCTCATGTAGGGCACCTGCGACGAGGTGTGGAGGATGAGGAAGTCGCGCTCCTTGGGCTCCCACGAGGCAAACGAACGGCTGGCCGTGGACCACGCGAGCGGATAGTCGAAGTCGACGAACCCGAGCCAGAGCCGCTGGGCGCGCGGATGGTAGTCCTCGATCGTGCTCGCGCGGTAGTCCTCGACCGTGGTCAACGAACTCGGCCAGCCACGGTTGCCGCCGTCGAATTCAGTGTTGTTGAAATAGTCGTCGCTGGAGATGCGCCAGCCGTAGTTGGGCTTGCCGGTTTCACGGGGCCAGCCACCCATGAGGTTGAGCGCCGCGGTGGTGTTCGTGATCTTCGCGCCGGCATGGATGTGGGTGCGGAGATCCTCGAAGAACGGGACGTTGAGCGTGCCGGCGAGGTTGATCCAACCCTTCGAGGAACCCTCGCCCGTTCCGGGTCGCGCGGCGTAGTCGTTGTAGTAGGCGTCGGCGGACGGGATGAACTGATACTTCTCCCCGGCCGGGCCGTTGAACCCGGCGTCGCTCGACAGCTTGAGGCGTGAATCCAGATCGGTCAGTCCGACGGACAACGCAAAGTCCCGGCTGATGATGTGGCCGTTGGTCTTGAACCCGAGCGTGCCGGAAAGGAGCGAATTGAACTGAGAGGCGTAGGCCGTAACGCCCATCGTGACGTAGCCGTCCATCGGGTTGCATTCATCCGGCGAGACGAAGGTGAGCGAGCGGGTGACGATGTCGGCGTCCCAGTATTGCAGCCGCTTGATGTTGGAGGCGATGCCGCCGATCTCCGCCGAGAGCAGGCCGCCGGGGCAGGAGAACTGCAGGTTGGAGAAGTCCTGCGTGATGCCGGACGGATAAGGCAGGCGCAGGCTGCCGAAGGTGCGGGAGTCCTTGTTCTCCCCGTCGAGGAACGAGAGCGAGTAGTTCGACAGGATGATCGAGTAGCCGTAGAGCGCGGCGTTGCTCGGGAAGCCCCCGGCAGTGGCTTCGTGGATGCCGCTGACGCCGGACGCACGCGCGTAGTATTTGCTGCGGCTCGCCAGGGGCCAACCAGCGATCTTCACCCCGGCCATGATGCTGGTGGCGTAGCGGGCGACGTTGCTGACGACCGAATAGTTCACGCCCGCGTAGTCGGCCAGGCCCTCCTGGTAGGCGGCGAAGTTGGGCGTGCCCTTGAAGTCGGGCCGTTCGAGATAGGAAAGGTTGTCGGCATCGACGCCCGTGAGCATCAGCACCGCTCCGCCGCCATCGCCGGGAAGGAGGGTTTCACCACCGCGCAGAGAACTGCCGGGGACGTGGACGCCGACGTTGGTCGTGGTCTGGATGCGGTTGGCGAAGTCGTTGCTCGAAGCGATGTAGCCCCAGGCGAGGGAACGGTTGGTCAGCGGATTTCCATTCCCGATGAGGCCGCCGTCCTGGGTGAGCAGAAGTGTCTGCGAGATCGGGGCGACGGTGACGTTGGTCATCGCGTTGGTCGCCACGCAGCCAACGCAGTCGGCCGGATAGGGAACCGTCACGGGGGTAACACCGGCGAGGAAGCTGCCGCCATTGGTCTGGGAGACGACGCCGTCACGGATGCGGAGCTGGCCGCCGTTGGTCCACGCAACCTTCGCGCCGTAGGGGAAGTGCGCGGTGAAGACGCCGCCCGTGGCGCGGTAGTCGAAGTCCGCGTAGAGCCGGGCAAAGCCGTTGGAGGTGCCGATGGTCACGAACGGGACCGCCGCCGGCGACACGGCCTGGTAGTGGCGGTGGTTCGAGAAGCGGTTTCCGTTCGTCAGGCTGAATTCCACGTTCGCCACGTGCTGCGGGAAGACCGTCGTGAGGGAGAACGCCCCGAGGGTCGGCGTCCACACGAGGCTGCTGGCCAGGAAGACGAGCGGGTGCGAATCGACCGAGGCGAACATCGCGGTGGTCAACGCCGCCGGCGCATCCGGCAGCAGCCCTTCGCCCAAGCTCATCCGGCCCATGGGCGCGACGCCCTTGAAGACCCGCGAACTAACGAGCCCGAGCGAGCCGTTGGTGCGGATGCCGAAACCGGCGGGGAGCAAGGCCGTGACTTCGGCCGATCCGCCCGCAGCGTTCAACTGGGTGTTTGTCCGGATGAAGGCGACACCGTTGACGAAGCCGAAGTCCAGCACGGGCGTCACGGCCGTGACTAGCGGGACATTGGTGATCCCGAGGCTCGGGCCGGCTATCGGATTCGTGGTGAAGAGCGCGATGCCGTTGCTCTGCAAATAAACGCCGAGGCGTGCGCCGTTGCCGTAGGTAACGTTTGCGGCGCCCACGACCACGCCGGACTGGCCGGAGACCTGGAGATGGGCGGGGATGGCGACCGGCGAGCCCACAAATGGCGGCACCCACGGATCGGACGACAACTGGCTGAAGAACGTCCGGACCGGACCGAAGTCGAGTTCGCCGCTGAAATGGAACAAAGGGCTGGCAGGCGTGGAGTTGGTCCCGAAGGCCTCGGGGAATTGGCCCGGGGAATTGGTGACGAACAGGGCTACGTCCAATTTGTAGGTGCGGTTGACCGGATCGAGCTGCACGCCATTGGCGGGTTCGATGTCGACGGTCGTGGTGCCCGAGTTGGTGGCCGGTTCCTTCAGCGCAGAACTCACGAACTGCGGGACGGACGGCTGGATGACCGTGCCATAACTTTTCAGGCCTATGTTGTTGCCGAGGTCGTCCCGGAGGATCCAGGCGAAGAGCATCGGCACCGGGTCGGACCCGGCCACGGCGCTGGCGAAGTTGTCGTAGCGCCAGACGGTCCAAGGAACGTTCACGCTGAACGCGGAGCGGGACGGCACCGTGGCCACCGCCGTCAGCTTGTTCCAAGACGGTGGATTCGTGATGGCACCGATGGTGTTGAGCGCGGCGTCGGCCGAGGTGCGGTTGGTGAAATGCAGGTAGGTCCGCAGTATGTCCTGATCGCTTGAGCCGATGAACGGGCTGAACGTAAAGGCCTGGACACGGTAGGGAGCGTGGGGTTGAAGGCGCTGTGTCGGCCGGATGATGAAGCCGTTGGTGAAGTTCTGGACGCCGCCGGGGGCGGTGTTCACCGAGTTCGTCACGCTGACCAGGCTGTTCGTCTCCGTGGGGGAAACGCGGAGCGCCACGGCAGTGCCGTTCGTGTCGACCAGGCGGAGAAACGTGATGGAGCTGTAGACGCGGCTGGTCGCGGATCCAGAATTGTCCGCCCGGGTAATGGCCGCGGCCCGGATGGCGTCGCGGTTGTAGGCTGCGCCGGCGACGGAATCGCCCTCGATCAACCAGCCCGTGTAGTTCGTCACGGCTACGCCGAGGACGTTGTCGGCGGCGTGGACGCCGGCGACGGCCGCGAGCCAAAGCAGCACTAGGGCGGACCAGAAGGAGTGCTTCGTGCGTCCTCGGTGAATCAAAGTTTTCATGGATCTAGACGGAATGTAAATCGGGTGGTCACTTCGCGGGACGGGCCACGTTGACGTGCATCCGGCGGGCGGTTTCGATCATCTCGTCGAAGGCAGGCAACTGCTGCGGCGTGAGATTGGTGCGGATCGCGGCGCACCACTTCTCCATGGCCGCCGATCGAAGCCGCGGAAGCGGCCGGGGCATCTGGCGAATCTCCAGCGCCCAGTTGGAAACCTGGTCCTGGATCTTGGC
>Ga0163144_10002960_pt1 | contig 38784 bp, 25 predicted proteins | sample OliLak19BULKMAT1_FD_123175 | JGI IMG/M metagenome (GOLD analysis project Ga0163144, IMG submission 123175) | Freshwater microbial mat bacterial communities from Lake Vanda, McMurdo Dry Valleys, Antarctica - Oligotrophic Lake LV.19.BULKMAT1 | ecosystem: Environmental > Aquatic > Freshwater >...
ATTGGCCGAATACCCCTGTTTTTCAAGGGTGTAGCGCAAAACGCATGCCAATGCGCGGGAAGTCATCTGGGAAATGTGGGCTCAATGCCCCGCAGCCAGCGCGAAGCCTGCTCTGCCGAGCGATGCTTGGCCCACCAATCGCAATTCGCATCAAGGGCGCCGTCAACGCGAGACGCCAGGATGACCGGAAGTTCGCTCATCAGCGGTCGACGAACCCATGCTTCTGCTTGAGTTCTGTGAACACTTCCGCCGCCGGGCGCACTTTCCCAGCGTTCATCTCTTCCATCCCCTCACGAATCGCCGCACAGCTTTCCGCCAGTTCCCGCTCTTCACGCCACTTGCGCAGCAATCGCTCCGGCGGCGTCTCTCGCTCGCCCTGCGAAAGCGTGGCGCCCAGAAATTGATAAAACGCTTCCGCGTCGGTCGGCGATGATATCGACATGGTCAAATCCTCCGCCAGAATTATAGCATGACTCGTTGCCGCGCGATCCATTCACGCCTCAACTAGCCCCCGGTCATTGACCGAGGGCTAATAAACCGCCATGCCCCACGCGATTCCACGCCCACGACTCCTCGCCGCCGCGCTGCTCCTCCTCACCATCGCCCTCGGCCTCGCCTCGCGCCGCTACGCCGCCGCCCTCCCCCACGTCATCGCCGCGTACGCCGGCGACGCCCTCTGGGCCGCCATGGTCTTTTGGATTGCGGCGTTCATCTGGCCGCGTGCAAACACGCGCACCCTCGCCGCCATCGCCCTCGGCGTCTCGTTCATCGTCGAACTAAGCCAGCTCTATCACGCCCCCTGGATCGACGCCCTCCGCGCCACCCGCCTCGGCGCCCTCGCCCTCGGTCACGGCTTCCTCTGGAGCGATTTGGTCTGCTACGCCATCGGCGTGACTGCGGCTGCGATTGTCGACGCCGCCATGCTTGGCGCCCATATTCGATCCATAAAGCCGCCGCAAAAGCCTGACTGACGCACGCAATCACTCGCGCAGTACGGAACTGCGAATCACCTCCGCCTCAGGAAACAGTGCGCCTACGCGCCGCCGCTCGCGCTCCCATTCCGCGTCGTCGAGGACGCGAATGATGATCGTCACCTCGCCCTGTTCACCCAGCCAGCCGAGCAGTCCGGGCGCCGGCTCCTCGTCAAGCCCGCGAAGAATGAGACTAATCTCAGTGAGCGAGTTGTCGAGACACCTGATGTGACTCTCCTGCCGCATGGCATTTCGCTGACGAATCCAATGCCACTGATATCCCCAGACGAGCGCGACGACCGCCATCGCCACTAGCAGTGAACGCAACGAAAAACGGCAAGGGACTCGCGGCAACGCCATGTGCCAAGTCTACCAAAAATCCGTTTATTCCCTGGGGTCGCTCCTGATATCATGAAGTCCGTCACCCCCGCTGGCTCAGGCGCCGATCGAAGGAGCATCGCATGTCCGACCCCAATGAAGACTTGCTCGCCGCCTTCGACGGACACTGCGTCGAGGACGTTCGCACCGCATTGGCGGCTGGCGCTAATCCCCGCGAACCAATTCGAGGCAAACTCGCCACAGAGTGGCTGCTCGAACAATATTCGCGTTCCGATTCCCTCCAGGAATGCCTCCGTCTGCTCATCGCCAACGACGCCGAGTTTCTCGATCCGCTCATCGCCCCGGTGGTGCTGAACGACCCCGACGCCATCCGCAGCGCCGTGCAGGCCAACCCGGCGCTGCTCGCGCATCGCACGACGCTCCGTTCCTCGTTCACCTCTCTCGAGAACGCCACGCTCCTCCATGTGGCGGCGGAATACGGACATCTCGACGCCGCGCGCACGCTGATCGAACTAGGCGCCGACGTGAACGCCGCCGCCGGCGTCGACCAGTTCGGCCTGAACGGCCATACGCCGTTATTCCACACGGTCAATTCGAATCGCAATCGTTCCACGCCAATCATGCGTCTGCTGGTCCAGTCGGGCGCCGACTGCCAGCGCATGGTAACGGGCGTTCATTGGGGCCAAGGCTACTCTTGGGAAACGACGTTCTTCGACGTCACTCCCATCTCCTACGCACAACTCGGCCTGCTGCCGCAGGTCCACCGCCGCGAACAAGACGTCTACGACAACATTCGTTTCCTGCTATCCGCCGCCGGCCGGCCAGTCCCGCCGCTGGCCAACATCCCCAATCGCTACTTGGCCGAAGGGCACTAAGCCGCACCACACATCACCGCAGCGATTTCAGCCCCGGGCTCCGCCCGGGGGGCGGTTTGCCATGCCGGCAGCCGTCGCCCCGCGTGATGCTTCCCCCACAGAACGCCCAACCTCATTGCCGCACCGCAGGATCATCCAACCGCTCTTCCGTCCGCCGAATCAACTCCTCGTCCGCGTTCGACGAGACGCTCGTCACGGCGATCGAAACCGGCGATCCGCCCCCTTCGATCCAGCGAGCGGTGTGCGCCACACTGCGGCCTCCTCCCGTCAGCACGCCCGCGTTCTCCACGATGTAGCTTGGCTCGCTATCGTCGCGGCGAAACGCCTTCGCACTGCGCACCAAGTAATCCGCGGCAGGGTCGATCAACAGTTCCCACCGCCGAATATGGCTTCCGCTCTTGTTCTCCGCCGATACCTTCAGCGTGCCGTCCGGCTGCGCCGCAACGCTGCTAATCGCCTCAATTCGTCCACTATAGCCCCGCCCCAACGGCAACAACAATCGCCCGATCAGCAAGTCGTACGTGGATCCCTTCGGCTCGAACGTGGCGTGATGCTTCGCATCAATGAGCTTCCCGTTCGTCCACACGCGATAACCGTGGAGCGCAGCCATCCTCGTCGGGCCGACGTAGAGTGTGTACGCACACCTCCCTTGGTCCCGCGGATGATCGTCGTCTTCCACTTGCCGTTGCTCGATGATCAGCCGCTCGTCTCCCATCGTGACGGCCCAGGCGATGAGTCGTCCGTCTCCCGCGAGCGATGATTCCACCAACGTACCGCGCGCGGTGAACCCTTGCTGATAGTCGGCATCCGTCGCGCGCAGCGCCGTCAGCAATTCTTCAGGACTCGGCGTTCGCGCATACTGCGGATGACTTTGGATGAACTCGCGCAACTTCAGTCGCAGAGCCTGCTGGTCGGGCTCCCGAGCGGCCGCCAACTCCGCCAATGCCGCTTCGCCAGCCGCGCGAATCGACTTATTTTCGTCCGCCGCCGCCCGCTGCATTGCCTCCACGCTCGCCGGCGACTCGTCAGCCGCTTCGCCCAGTGCGACGATCGCGCGATGCCGCAGTCCCGAGTTCGCATCACTGGCATGAAGCAACGCATCTTCGACGCGCGCCGCGAACTCATACAATCAATTTCACGTTCGCCGGGATCTTGAGCTCACCGAGCCGCTCCGCCAACTTCGCGTCCAGATGAATGATCAAGCGCGGCGTCGTCCGATAGAGTCCCGTCATCGCGCGTGCTCGGAAGAAACTCGCCGCAATTCCTCCCGGAACGTCAAACTCGACGACGTACGGCGTGAGCTTCCCGTGAAACGATTTGGCCGACGGCCGACCAGGACGAATCACGACCGGATGTTCAGCCAAGTCGGCTTGCGAGTACAGCTCCAGCAGTTCGTTCACCGTCTGAAGTTCGCCGTCGTAGTACGCCGCCTCGCTGCCGTTAACGTCGTACCAATAAACTCGCGCGGGATGCCGCAGCATCTCCTCGACGCCCCGCTCCCAATCAGGCGAACGGCCGAGATCCTCGCCAGCCGGCCCGAACGCTTCGATCCCCATCCCCCCGGCCGGCCCCGCTAGGGCGCCGACCAACAGCAAACAGACCAGCGCGCAGGTCACCCATCGGCATGAAGCAATCATTGATCAGACTCCCGACAACAGAAATACTAGGCCCCGTGACTGATTGTAGAACGACGCGGCGTTTAGTTCATCGCGAAACTACAGCGTCCCTACGCCGAACTAGGCCGCTTGTACGCCGCTCTCAACGAACTGATCGATGCGAAAGCCATCGGCCCCTGGTTCACAACGCCCAATCCGGCGTTCGGCGAAATGAAGCCGATGGAGCTCATTGAACGCGGCGAGATCGATCGACTCTGGAGCATGGTCTACCGATTGCGGTCAGGCATGCCGGGATGAGATCGAAACATAGGACGTCGACGGCCACGCCGCACGCCCCCTTCGCAATCAGCTCCCCGCGCCGCAGCCGTTCCCAGAACTCCGCCGGAATCTCAACCAGCATCGACTTCGCATTCGCCGCCACCTGCTCCGACATTCTTGCAGCTATCTATTCTCTCACGCGGCCAAGACACTCCTGCAGTTCCCGGTCCTCTCTTTCACTCAGTCCAGGGTTCCCGTGCAAATCGGCGACGAACAACGTCGGCAATTCCAGCAGCGGCGAGCAGTCCTCAATCTGGGCATCAGTAATACGAATCATGTCGATCCGCGGCAGCGGCGCCAAAGGCCTCAAGTCCGCAATCGGGTTGTGGCTCATATCGAGCGCAATCAGATTCGGCAGTCGACCAATTGGCGTCAAATCGCTCACTCGATTATTCGAGGCGATTAAGGTCGCCAATCGATCAAGCGAACCAAGCGGCGTGAGATCAACAATCTCGTTGTTGTCTAAATCAATCGTTTTCAGCTGCTGCAGTTCGGCGAGCGGCCGAAGATCGACGATCTCGTTATCCCCCAGCAACAACATTTCGAGATTCTTCATCCTGGCCAGCGGTGCGAGATCAGTAATCTTCATTCCCGCGAGTCGCAAAGAACGCACCTCCGGCAAGTCCGTCAGCGTCACATAATCGTTCCCCACCGTAGCCCCCGTGAGACTGACGCCGATCACCGTCTGAAAGCAGTGATCACCCAAGGCGGTGCGCAACCATGCGGGGGCGGGATGCACCTTGTTCAGAGCTTTATTCGTTTGGGGATCGACCTGCCAGTCGTAAACGACTTCGCCGCCGATCTTGGCAACCCATTCGACGGCGGCTTGTTGCCGTCGCGCGTCGATCGACAACTTGCCCAGCCACGAACAAGCGAGCGTGAGCAGCACTAAAAAGAGCCGCAGGCTCACGCGCATCATTCGCTTAAGATTCGCCACCTTACCCTCGCAATTTTCGACGGCAGTTGAGAAAAGATCAGTCAGCGCACTCTATCAGGCGTTTAGTTTAGCGGCCTGTGAAAATCGGTCGATTGGGGCGCTGTTCGATTGAAAACCTAAGCCTCAATAAATCGCCAGCGCCGGCCGCAAGCACGATGCAAAAGAGCTAATTCTTGGCTCTCAGCCATCACAAGCAGAGTATTGAAAACGGCCACTCACTCCTGTAGTGTACGGTTGGATAGACTCTGTCCAGTGGGAACGTCACGCTTTGCGACGCTTTCTGTCGGCGTCGTGATCCCGCACAGATCTTCCCACGCCCAGAACATCCGAGACCGCCTCTTAACGGAAAGGGGAAGATGGTGATCTCGCTGGGAGTCGCAAAAAACGGCATCGATCAAATTCCGCCATGTCTGCCAAAAACTATTGGCAGACTTGGCAGAGATGGCAGACATGACAAAACACGTCCCGAAACGCCCGAGTGGGCCAAAAACTATTTGGCCGACACGGCCGACATGGCCAACTTGGTAAAAGCAGCCAAAATGTACCAGGCACACTCCGTCTGTAGTCGCGCAGCACGTGAGAGACTGCGAAAGAACGCGACCCGAATCGCAAACCGGTATCCGCCCCTACGCCCAGCGAGGCCCTGCCACGGCATGCGGAGTCTGCCTGCTACAATAACCGCCAGCCCATCCCGTTCACCCGCCGAGTTGATTCATGCCTCGCCCGACCGCCCCTTCGCTGTTGCTCCTAGCTTCACTTGGATTGACCGTCGTGCTGACCGCTTCTTACCCATCGCCGACGACTGCCGCTGAGCCTTCGCCCGAGCTAACGAAGCGCGTCGAAGCCGCCCTCCCCGACTCGCCTGGGGCGTGCATCCTCGCCATCGACAACGGCGAAGTGATCTTCCAGCGAGGCTTCGGCGTCGCCAACGTCGATACGAAGGCCCCCTGCACCCCGCAAACGAACTTCCGCATGGCGAGCGTCAGCAAACAGTTCACCGCGACCGCGATCCTGCTGCTCGTCGACCAAGGCAAGCTCTCGCTCGACGACACCCTCGACAAGTTCTTCCCCGGCTTCCCCGACTACGGCAAGCGGATCACCGTGAAGCAGCTCCTCACCCACACTTCGGGACTTCCCGACTATGGGGAGCTGATCCCCGCGGGGACGACGCTGCAATTAGGCGACCTAGACGTCGTGCAGATTCTGCTCGATACGAAGGAACCGCTGTTCAAACCTGGCTCGGAATGGCGGTACTCCAACTCGGCCTACGTCCTGCTCGGCATGATCGTCGAGATCGCGGCCGAGCAGCCGTATCAGCAGTTCATGGCGAACAACGTCTTCGAACCGCTGGCAATGAACAACACGCTCATCTACCAGCGCGGTTTGAACGCGGTGAAGAATCGAGCCTTCGGCCACGAACTGAAAGATGGCAAATGGTCGCTCGCCGACCAGAGCGTCGCCAGCGCCACCCGCGGCGACGGCTGCGTCTATACGTCGCTCGAAGATTACCTCAAGTGGCTCGGCGCTCATGCGAACCGAAAACTGCTCAGCGCGAAGTCGCACGATGCGATGTTCTCGCCGCAAGCTAAGACAACTCGCGACGACAGCAGCTACGGCTACGGTTGGTTCATCGACGAGTACCGGGGCGAACCCCGCATTCAACACAACGGCGACTCCCGCGGCTTCCGGCTGTGCGTGCAAACCTATCCCGAGCGAAAAGCGGCGGTCGTCCTGCAATTCAACGGCGGCGTGAAAGAAGGAATGATGAAAGTCGGCGAGCGGATGTCCGACATCCTGATTTTCGATCGGGAGACCAAGTGACCAGCCCCGACCGACCGAACCGAACGTCGCCGGACCGCGTAAAAACGCTACGTATGATTCTCGGCGCGGGTTGTTTGGATAAAATGCCCGGCAGGAACGTATCGATTGGGATAACGTAGCGATTGGGGATTCTGTATCAGAGCTTGTAACGAGGGCCCGTCGCGGGCGTCAAATATGGTGATGAACAAACACATGCCAACTCGACGCGTCGTGGGATTCGCATTGTCCGCTTTAGGCGCAGCAATCGTGCTGGGCGGAGCGTTGACGACGAGCCCCCTTCATGCGGAACCTGCCGCCAAGGAGGCCGAGGACGCGACGAGCGAACAGCAAAAGGAGAAGAAAGTGGAAGTCGCGACGTTCGGCAACGGCTGCTTCTGGTGTACTGAAGCGGTCTTCGAGGAACTCAAAGGGGTCGAGTCCGCCGTCAGCGGCTACAGCGGCGGGCGCGTTCCCAATCCGACCTACGAGCAGGTCAGCACCGGCGGCACCGGCCACGCCGAGGTGATTCAGATCACCTTCGATCCGGACGTGATCACCTTCCCGGAACTGCTGGAAGTCTTCTGGAAGACGCACGATCCGACGACGCTCAACCAGCAAGGCCCCGACCACGGCACGCAGTACCGCTCGGCGGTCTTCTATCACTCCGACGAGCAACGCGAGCTGGCCGAGAAGTACCAAGAGCGTCTCGACGAGTCAGGGGCGTTCGACGCCCCGATCGTCACGGAGATCACGAAGTTCCAAAAGTTCTACCCGGCGGAAGACGACCATCAGGAGTACTTCGCGCTGAATGCCCGGCAGCCATATTGCCGCGCGGTCGTGAAGCCGAAGGTGGTGAAGTTCCGCAAGGCGTTCCACGACAAGTTGAAGGTGAATAACAAATCGGAAGATGAAGAAGAATGAGCGAGATGAACGCAGAATTGTCGTCCGTTCGGCTTCGTTCGTTTTCACATTTCGGAGCGTAAGTCACATGTCGAAGTTGCTATCTCTCATTGCCGTCGTCGGTCTGTTCGCGGCGATCGTCCATGCTCAGGAGCCGGCGGCGGCCGACAAGGCGGTAAAGTCAGAGGACGAGAAGGCGGCGGTTGCGGCGGAGGAAAAAGCGGTCGAAGATCCGGAGAAGGTCGATTGGACTCAAGTCGACTGGCGGAAGCGGCTCACCAAGCTGCAGTATTACATCACCCGCGAGGCGGGGACCGAGAAGCCCTTCCGCAACGAGTTCTGGGACTTCTTCAAACCGGGCGAGTACCGCTGCGTCGGCTGCGGCGCGCCGCTGTTCGAGTCGGACTCGAAGTTCGATTCCGAATGCGGCTGGCCCAGCTTCGACAAGACGATCAGCGACAAGGCGATCACGGAGCATGTCGACGTGAAGATGCTCCAACCACGGACGGAGATCCGCTGCCAACGCTGCGAGGCGCATTTGGGGCACGTCTTCAACGACGGTCCGACCGACACGGGGCTGCGTTACTGTCTCAACTCGGCGGCGATGAAGTTCGTCCCCGAGAAGCAGTTGAAGAAGGAACTGGAGAAGATCAAGAAGCCGGAGTCCACGGCGACGGCTGAGGAGAAAGCGGAGGAAAAGCCGGTCGTGACCGTTGAAAGTGAGGGCGAGAAGCCGTAAAACCACGGCTCACGCCCCCTGCCGCGGGCTAGAATGGAAGAGGCGGCAAGCCGAGCGATTCGGCCGCAACGGACTGTCAAATCGAGCCCGCGCTAGCGCATGAGTGAGCAACAAACCTACTTGGCCCCTGACGTGGTCCCGCGACTCGCGGCGATCGACGTCGGGAGCAATAGCATCCGCCTGGTCGTCGCCGAGGCGCAGGCCGGCGGGCGCTACCGTATCCTCGATGAAGAGCGCGAGACGACCCGGCTCGGCCGTTCGCTCGCTGCGAACGGCAATCTCGACGAAAAGTCGATCGACGATTCGCTGACGGCGTTGCGGCGGTTCAAGTCGATCGTCACGGGATTCGGCGTGGAGGGACTTCGCTCGATCGCCACCTGCGCGGTGCGCGAGGCGACGAATGGCGCTGAGTTTTGCAAACGGGTCCAGGACGAACTGGGGCTTGAGATCGAAGTGATCGACGCCGACATGGAGGCGCACTTCGCGTTCCAGAGCGTCCGGCGGCGGTTCGACCTCGCGGGAAAAAATACCGTGCTGGCCGACATCGGCGGCGGCAGCACCGAGATCGTGCTGGCCAACGGCGAACTGATCGAGGCGGTCTACGCGACGCAGCTCGGCGCGGTGCGGCTAGCGGAGAAGTTTGGCGACGACCTGACGCTCGACGAAAAGTTCCTCCCGCTGAAGCGCTGGATTGATCGCGAGCTGCGGAAAACGACCGAGAAACCGGCGGCGCCGCTCCACCTGCTGATCGGCTCCGGCGGCACGTTTACCAGCCTCGCGAGCATGCTAATGGCGGGCCGCGGCCTGTCGCGGCTGCCGGCCGCAGGATATCGCGCTACGCGGGCCGATGTCTGCCATCTGATCGATCGGCTCCGCAAGCTGAAGCCGGAAGAACGCAAAGCAACGCCTGGACTGAACGCCGACCGGATCGACATCATCATCCCCGGCCTCGCGGTGATCGACGGCCTGATGCGGCGGTTCCGCGTCAACACGCTGCAGGTCCACGCCTACGGGGTGCGCGACGGGTTGCTGTTGACGATGATCGACCAACTGCAAGGAACCAGCGCGGTCGCCTCGCCCAACCAAGACGAGCAGATCGACCGCTTCGCCGAGGCGTGCGGCGTGAACATGGTTCACGCGCGGCATGTGGCCAAGCTGGCCGTGGAAATCTATGCCGGCTTGCGTGAACTGTACGAGCTACCAGCGGGGGACGGACGCCTGCTCGAAGCGGCGGCGCGGCTGCAGGACGTCGGCTACTTGATCAACTACGAAGGGCATCACAAGCATTCGTACCACCTGATTCTCCACAGCCGGCTTGAAGGTTTTCGGCCGGAGGAGCTCGAGATCATCGCTAACGTGGCTCGCTATCACCGCGGGTCGGCGCCGAAAAAGAAGCACGAGAACTTCAGCGAATTGAACGAAGCCGACCGCCTGCGAGTGCGGCAGCTGGCGGCCGTGTTGCGCGTCGCTGGCGGGCTCGATCGGAGCCACAACCAGACGATTCGCGAACTAAAGGTGAACGGCGTCCCGGGGCAAGTCGTGCTGACGGTGAGCGCAGACGAGTATCCTGAAGTCGATATCTGGTCATGCCGCCGTCGGGCGGAGTTGTTCGAAGAGGTTTTCGAAGCCCAGCTCTCCGTCCAATGGGCCGGCCACGCGAACGCCGTGGCGCCTGCCGTTCCGGCGTCTGTTGTCGAGCCCGTAAAGGCGGTCGAGCCCGTCGCTGCCCCCGCGTCACCGCCAACGCCCGCGCCGAAAGCTCAACGGGCCTTGAAGGCATCCGACAAATAATCGAGCAGATCGCTCGCGATCATCGAAACTTCGCCGAGTTGCTTCGCGGCGAGATCTCCCGCGAGCCCATGCAAGTGCATACCAAGCCGTGCGGCGTCCCAGGGGCATAGTTGTTGCCCCAAGAGCCCGGCGATGATGCCAGTGAGGCAGTCGCCCGTGCCGCCAGTAGCCATGCCGGGGTTGCCGGTGGAGTTCACGGCATACCGCTTGCCATCGCAGACGATCGACTCGTGTCCCTTGAGGATGACGGTGAGTTGGCCAGACGGATCGCGCTCGCAGAACTTCGCAACCGCTTCGACGCGCTCCGCCGTTGCGCTTCCTGGCTTCGCTCCGGTAAGGCGGGCGAACTCGCCGGGGTGCGGCGTCAGCACGCGCGGGCCGGCAGGCTTGGCGAGGGCCTGCGGGTTTCGCTTGAGCGCCGCCGCCAGAGCGTTGAGGGCGTCGGCGTCGATCACCATCGGCCGCGGGATCTCGCGGTAGAGTTGGGCGACGAGTTCGGTAACGCCGTCACCTTGCCCAAGGCCGGGGCCGATGGCCCAGACGTCGAACTGCTCGCGCGCGCCCACGAGGTCCATAATGTTGGCGTAGTCGGCGATGCCGTAGTCGTCTTCGATCAGCGGCAGCGTCATGAAGCAGGGACTGAACGTTGCGACGATCGGCTGCGTCGAGGCCGGCGTCGCAACGGTGACCAAACCGGCCCCGCTGCGGAGCGTGGCGAGACCGGTCATCGCCGGCGCGCCAGCCATGCCGCGCGAGCCGCCGATCACTAACACGCGGCCGTAGTCCCCCTTGTGGCCGTCGCGCGAACGGGGCGGGAGCGTCGGCAGCGGTTCGGTCGTCGCGTCAATCATGCTGGCGAATTCCTACAATACAAACCACGAAGAAATGCAGTGAAACCGCGGATGAACGCTGATAAGCTCTGATGAAGAAGATCGAATTAAATTTGCGTTTATCTGCGTTCATCCGCGGTTAGCATTTTCTGCTTCGTGCTTCCCTTCGTGCCTTGGAGCCTTCGTGGTTAATCTTCCGTTCTCTGATGTGCGCGCGTCGCCACGAGCCCAGCCAAGTAACCTGCTTTAAATCCGGCGTCGATGTTCACGACGGCGACGTTGGCGGCGCAGCTGTTGAGCATCGACAGCAGCGCCGAGACGCCGCCGAAGTTGGCGCCGTAACCGACGCTCGTCGGCACGGCGAAGACGGGGCAGGCAACGTAGCCGCCGACGACGCTCGGCAGGGCGCCTTCCATCCCCGCGACGACGACCACGGCGTCGCTGTCGGCGAACTCGGCCAGCCGCGCCGGCAAGCGATGCGGGCCGGCGACGCCGACGTCTTGCACAAGCGTCACGTCGACACCCATCCACGCGAGCGTCTCGCGGGCTTCTTCGGCCACCGGCAGGTCGCTGGTGCCGGCAGTGATCACGGCAACGCGGCCGCGATTCGCCGCTGGCGAATCGGTTCGCGGAAAATCAACGCGGACGGTTCGTCCGAGTGCGTTGTACTGGAGACTCGGGAGGATCGCTTGCAGCGCGGTCGCCTTCGACTCGTCGATACGCGTGACAAGGACCGACTGCCCGCGATCGAGCAATTGCTGAGCGATTGCCGCAATCGTCGCCGCTGATTTGCCTTCGCCGAAAATGACTTCCGGAAAGCCGCAGCGACGGGCGCGATCGACGTCGACCATCGCGGCGGGCGCACCCGAGGCGTTTGCATCGCCAGTGGCGGCAAGCGTGAGGAATTGCTCGACGTCGCATTGGCCGGCGAGAAGTTGCTGAACGAGATGGCGGAGTTGGTCGGGGGGCATGACAGTAGTTTACCCCGACGCGCCGGGGGCGAGGACGCCCCGGCTCGCTCTTTTTTTGTTCGCAGTACGAGCAGCGCTACGCGGCAGCGGGGACGGTGACGAGCTCGCCGTGGATCGCATGGAGCGAGTCGGCGTCGATCGTATGCTGGCCGTTGGCGAAGCCGACCAACAGGGCCAGATCGCAGAGCCGGTTGATCCGCCGTGGAATGCCGCCGGTGAGCTGGTAGGCCGTCTTCAGGGCGTCGGCGGCGAAGATCTCCCGCGTGGCGCCGGCGGCTTCGAGGCGGTGGGTGATGTAGTCGGCCGTTTCAGTCGCCGAGAGAGCCGGCAGCAGCACCTTGATGTCGACTCGCTCGTCGAGCCCGCCATGTCGCTGAACAATCGGGCCAAGCGTCGGCTGGCCGACCAGCAGCAGCGTGAACGGCGGCGCGCCGATGGCGCCGAGATTTAACAGGAGACGGAGCGGTTCAAGCAGACCGCTGTCTTCAAGCAGGTGAGCCTCGTCGACGACGACGATCGCGTGCCGTTTGCGGCTCACGTTGTCGGCGAGGATGTACTCCAACCGCCGTAGGCTCTCTTCAATCGTGTAGCGCGGCGGATCGGCCGGCGGGGCGCCGAACTGCTCGGCGAGGTAGACGAGCAGATCGCGGTCGGTCATCTGCGGAAAGACGACACGCACGAAGGGCTGGTACTGCTCGCCGAGTTGCTGGCGGAGCGTTTCGATGAGGAGCGTCTTACCGACGCCGGCCGGTCCGGCGACGACGCCGGCGGCGCGACCATTTTCGATCGCGTAGCGAAGCTTGTTGATCGCCGACTGAAACGCAGCGCCGCGGTAAAACGAACGAGCGTCGCAGCCAGGTTCGAACGGCTTCGCGTCGAGTTGCCAGTAATCGAGATACATGTCGGCTCGTGGAGGATGTTAGGCGGCGCGGAGTTGGTTTTCGACCACGCCGAGGCAGATGGTCGCGAGTTCGGGAGCCGAGCGGAGCAGTTGCTGCGGCTGGACAGCGGCCGCGCCGCGACCTGAGGCGACCAGCGCGCCGTCGAGACGGCACTGCTGGATCACGCGGCGCGCGATCGGGCCCTGCTGCGGATCGGCGACGACGCCGAGATCGAACAGGACAATATCATAGTGGTAACGCAGCACGCCGGCGGTGACCGAAGCGTGGATGGTTTCAAGTCGGCTCGCCGCGGCCGGTCCGCCAATAGCGAGCGGCAACAGCGACACGCGATCTCCGAGCGAGTGGACGACCGCCTCGGCCAACGAAACGCGCCCCGAGAGGACGTCTTCCCAGCCAAATTCCGCAGCCAGTCCAAGATGCGTCGCAAGTCCTGGCTTCACAAAGTTTGCGTCGACGATGGCGACGGTCTTGCCCGCTTCGACCAAGAGCCGTGCGAGGCAGGCGACCAGCGTTGTGCAACCGGCGCCGGCCGATTGCGCGCCGACGCCGAGCAGGCTGCGGCCCGCGTCGTCGGCGGCGAGAATGGTTTCTACTGCGGGCTGCAGTTGTTGCCGGCAGCGGTGGATGAGTTGCTGACTCACCGTCGACCAACGGAACGAATCGACTTCGAGAGCCGGCTTGAAGCGGGCTTCGACGGTTTGGCTCGGCTGAGCGAAGGTCGACAACGGACGACGTTGCGACGTTCCCTGTGGCTCAACGACCTTCGGCGAAGCGATCGGCGGCGGCGCTATCGGGCGGACGGCGACGGCAACCGGCTTCACTTGCGGCTGAGCAACGGCGGCCTCAACTGCTTTGACAGCGATCGATTCGACGACCTTCGCTTGCTGAATCGTCGCGACGCGCACCGGCGACTTGGCTGCCGCGCGGTGTGGCGACGCTGGCTCAACTTCGTCGAGTTGGTAGGCGCGAATAAACGCCTGGTCGATCGCGCTCATGACGGCGCTCCTGATTGAATCACAACTAGCGCGGCGGTTGCGGCGGGCCGAACGTCGGGCCCAGCGTCTCGGCGACGGTTGGCGGCCAAGCGTTCGACGACGGTAGAGCGAGCGTCGCAGGGAATGGCGGATAACGGGTCGTCGTATAGGGCGACGTCAACGTGAGCGATGGCAGCGTCGGAGTCGGCGTGATCAACTGATCGGTCGTCCGCTGCGTCGTTGGTTGCGTTGTTGGTTGTGGTACGGCGAGTGGCGCCGAGGGCGGCGTTACTGGCTTCTCGACCTTCGTCTCCACCGGCTTGGCTGCAGGCGTTGGAAACTCAGACGCATCCTTCGAGGCGGTTAGCTGCGGCAGCTGCGGTTGCGTATTCAGCCAAGCGGCGATCGGGTCTTCCGCATCAACGCCATCTTTCTTGGTCATCGGCGGCGGCGGATCATTGGCCGCCGGTTCGACCGTCGCCCCAGCGGGACTGCCGGTCGAGAGATCAAGCGTCGGATTGACGGGAAGCGGCGCGGCGAGCGTCTCGTTGGCGACGCCGCTGGCGGGCGCGAGCGGTTGGATCTCCCAGAGGGGGGGCTCGGCGACTTCTTGCGGTAACGCCGCAGGGCGGGCAATCGAGAAGAGGTAAAGCCCGCCGGCGGTGAGCAGCAGCAAACTCATCGCGATCAGCGCGGTTTGCGGCTTGCGCATCGCCTGCCACTGATAGAGTTGCGAGGCCAGTGATTCGTTGGGATGGTGCAGCGCGACCCCCTCGCCGTAGCGCGGCTGCGGCGGATCGAAGCGGCGATGTTGCCGCGGCGTCGACGACTCGCCTACGGGCGATCGCTGCGGTTCGATCGCTGGCGCAGCGGCGGGCGGCGCCATGGGAAAACGATGGAGATTGAGATGCGGCGGTTCGGCTGCTGAACGTCCCGCCGGAGTCGCGCGGTGGAGTCGGCGGTCGAGCGGCTCAATTGGCTCGACCGCCGCGAATTGTTCGCCTGGCGGCAAGGCGGGATCGACGATGCGAAGCTGCGGCGCGAACGCGTCCGATTCATGGAAGGTTGGCGGCGCGTAAGGCTGCGTCGTCGGCTCGACGAACGGCAGAATGTCGACGGGCGGCGTCACGACCGCGTCGCTCAACTGCGGCTCGCCAACCCACGGGAGTTGGGCGAGAATCGGCCACTTCACGACGCCGTCGCCTTCGCGCGGCAGCGCGGCGAGCGGATCGAAGCCAGCGTTGGTGGTGTCGTGGCTCACGTGCAATCGCGGAGAAGAGTAACGTGGCTCGATGGCGGCAGCCGTTTCGCTAGCTGCGCGAGCGCAGAGCGAGACGGCTTCTCCTTGGAGGTATCGGAAGGGGTTGCGGCGATCTTGAGGATTGTCGCGAGAGGGGCGACGAGAAGCGTGATGCTAGCAGCGAAGCTACGGCGTCGACGGCTTCGCTTCGCTCCACGGCATTGTCGGCCACAGAAGCGTCTGGCCATCGCGGCCGCTGGTGAGGATCTGGCTGCCGTCGGGCGAGAAGCTGACCGCGGTCACCTCTTCGCCATGTCCGGCGAGCGTGAGGAGTTCCTTGCCAGTGGCGGCGTCCCAGAGCTTCACGCCGTTGTCTTCACTGCCAGTGATGGCACGGCCGCCGTCGGCGGAGAGGGCGACGCTGGTGATGGCGCCGGTATGGCCGGCAAGCGTTTGGCGACGTTCACCCGTGGCGGCGTCCCAAACGATGGCCATGTTGTCGTCGCTGCCGGTGATGATCCACTTGCCGTCGGCAGAGAAATCGGCGCTGCGGACGGCCCATTCGTGGCCGGCAAGGGCCAGCAGCAATTCGCCGGTGGCGACGTCGTAGACCTTCGCGGTTTTGTCGTTCGACGCGGCGAGAACCCTTTTGCCGTCGGGCGAGAAGGTCGCTTGGCGGATGCGTGACTTGCCGTCGCCGAAGACTGGTTCGAGAATCGCGCCGTCAGCGGCGTTCCAGAGGCGCGCCGTGCCGTCGTCGCTGGCGGTGAGGAGCTTCACGCCGTCTGGCGAGTAGCGAACGCTGTTGATGAAGCCGTTGTGAATCGCATCGAGCTTCACCAAGACTTTGCCGGCGCCGCGATCCCAGATTTTGGCGGAGCGATCCCAGCTGCCGGTGGCGACATGCTTGCCGTCGGGTGAGAGGTCGGCCGAGGCGACGACGCCGTGGGGGCTGAAGCGGACTTCAAGCTGGCGGCTGTCGAGGTTGAAGATGCGAGCATCGTTGCCGCCGATGACGAGGACGCCGCGATCATCAGGGGTAAATCGCGCAGCCCACACGAGCCCGCCGCGATCGCCGACGTTCAGCCAGGCGCCGTCATCGCTGGCGGCAAGTTCTTCGCCGTCGGCAAGATTCCAGAGCCGTACGGTTCCATCGGCGGCGCACGCCGTCAGTGCGAGCTGACCGTCGCTCGACATGTCGATCGACGTGAAGGCCGTTTGCGTCTTGGGGGCCTCCGCGGAATCGGAGTCAGTTTTCGGGGACGCCGCCGGCGGCGATTCCATCGTCTGTAGGAGCTTCGCGTCGGCGAGCGACCAGAGTCGCAGCTTGCCGTCGTCGCAGGAAGTGAGAGCAGTGCGGCCGTCGTCGCTGACGACGATGTCGGTGACCCATTCGGGATGTTTGAGGACGCCGGCGCGGATCTGCTTGCCGGCGGCGACGTCCCACTGGCCGCAGGTATTGTCGCCGCTGGAAGTGATGAGCCGGGCGCCATCGTCGGTAAACGTCATTGCGGTGATCGTACGGCTATGGCCGCGGAGCCACTCAGCGCCTTGCCACTCGTTGGCCGCGGGATCGAAACGCCAGAGGCGGCAATCGCCGCGATCATCGCCGGTGGCGAGCAGTTGGCCGCCGGGAGCGAAGGCCAGCGCGGTCACTTCGGCCTCATGTCCGGTAAGAGTTGCCAGTTTGTCGCCGCTGTTCGCGTCCCAAATAATGGCGGCTCCGTCCTCGCCGCCGGTGGCGATTAAGGAGCCGTCGTCGCTCACATCGAGCGCGGCGGTGCGGCCGGTGTCGTCGAGCCGCAGGTTCTCGGCGCCGGTAGCGACGTCCCACAGCCGCACCGTGCCGTCGCCGGCGCCGGTGGCGAGTCGCGAACCATCGCCAAAGAAGATGGCGGAGCTGGCGAGGAAGTCGTGGCCTTCGGCGAGGTGTTCCAAGCGTTCGAGCGACGCGGAGCTCCAGACCGAAGCAGTCCGATCGCGGCCGGCGGTGACAATCTGCCGGCCGTCCGGAGAGAAGCGGGCCGAGAGGATGGCGTCGCGCGAATCTTCGTCGCCGGCCACGAGGTCGCGCTCCTCGGCGTAGTCGGCGGGACGCCAGAGTTTGATCTGCGCATCGCGACCGCCGGAAAGGAGCAGCTGGCCGTCGGGCGAATAGGCGACGCTGCGGACGTGGCTGGCGTGACCGCGAAGTTGCTTAAGCGGCTTGGCCGTTTCAAGGTCCCACACGACGATGACGTTATCCTGCCCGCCGCTGGAGAGGGTCTTGCCGTCGGGGGCGAACGCGAGTGTGCGGACAGGTCCGCGATGGGCGAGGAGCTCGGTCTCGTGAGCCGGCGGGTCGGGGATGCCGCTGAGGCGACGGGCGATATCGACTCCTTGCGCTGCGTTCGGGTCCCACAGGAGCACGCGGCCGTCGTACCCGGCAGTGGCGATCTGATCGCCCGCGGGTGAGAAGCGCGCGGCGTAGACTGGGCCGTCATGACTGGTGAATTCAGTGGACTTCGCGAAGGGATCGTTCGCGCTTGCGGCGGCGACAGCAACCTGCGACGGCACGCTCCCTGCCTTCGCTTGAGGAGGCGACCGGCGCCAGACGATCGCCTTGCCGTCTTGGCCCGCCGTGACGATCTGTTGTCCATCGGGCGAGAACTCGGCCGACCAGACCCACCAGCTGTGTCCCTCCAGCGCTTGCTGCTCTTTGCCAGTCGCAAGATCCCAAAGGCGCGCCGTGTGATCGTACCCGCTCGTGAGCAAGTAGCGATCATCCGGCGAGAAGCGGACGCTGAGGACCGCGTCTTCGTGCCCGACGAGCTTCGTCAGCAGTTCGCCATCGGCAACGCGGTAGACATGAACGCTGCCGTCGCTGCCGCCGGCGGCCAGGCGCTCGCCCTGCTTGTCGTAGGCAACGGCGTGGACGTACTCGCCCTGCGGAAACTCGCGGAGACGCTCGCCCGATTGCAGATTCCAAATGGTCGCCTTGCCGTCCCAATCGCCGGTGGCGACGTGAACGCCGTCGGGGGCGAACGCGGCGGCGTCGATCGGCGCCACGTTCTTCCACGAACGATCGGCCAAGTTGCAGAGATAACTCAGTCGTCCCCACTCCCAGCCGCGGAGTTCGGGCGGGCATTGGGCGAGTAACTCAGCCGCGCGATCGAAGGAGCCTTCGTCGATCTTCGCCTTGGTTAGCCCGATGCGCGCAACGTAGGCGGCGTATTCTTCGGCCTCTTTCGCCTTCTCGGCGGCGATCGTCGCCGCCTCGGCCTTCGTCCGTTGTTCGACGGCGACAACCAAATTCTCTTTGGCCTCTCCTTCCGCTTTCACCGCGCGAACCGTTTCATTTTCGGCGCGATCGCGCGCGACTTCGGCCTCGGCAAAGTTCTTCGTCGCCTCGCCCTCGGCGACGACGGCTCGATTTCGTTGCGACACCGCTTCGTCGCGTTGAGAGCGTACGGCCACGAACGCGATCGAAACGACGCCAATCACCGCCGCCACGAGCGCCGCCACGGCGCCTTTCAGTAATTTGATGCGCCGCTTCCGCGAGTCGCGTTCGGTCAGCCCGCGCTGCAGTTCGGCCAGCGTCTCGCGATGCGGTTGGCGCTGTTCGTCGAGTAGCGAGACGCCGAGATCGAAGTCGCCCTTGGCGAGCGCGAGCTTGGCGTAATCGACGCGGGCCGAATCAAGCAGCGACGCCGCGCGGAGGTTGCCGTTCCAGAGGGCGAGGGCTTCCTGCAAGCCGTAAGTAGCGCGAGCGTAGAGCTCGTAGTCCTGCCGTTCTTGCGCGAGCTTCAAGTTTCCCTGAGCATGCTCGACGAGTTGAATGCTTTGCGAGTGCGACTGGTACTCGCGCACCGACCGCTGGAACTCGGGAACTGTCTGATGGCGTTCCGCGATATTGGTCGCCATCGCCTTCATCGCGACGTCGAGCAGCTCGCCCCGCTTCTTGGTTTCGACGATCTGGTTCTTCGCCGCTGAGAAGAGGCAGGCCATCACCGTCTTGCCGCTGTGGGGCGGCTTGCCAGTGATGATCTCGAACAAGATCGCGCCGAGCAGGTAAACGTCGCTCGCCGTCGTGATCTTGTCGATCGGCCCGGTCGCCATCTCGGGCGCCATGTAGGCGGGGGTGCCCCCCATCGCGTCGGACTGCGAGACGCTGGCCGCGTTCGGGAAGTCGGGACTCACGCGGGCCAGGCCCCAGTCCATCACCAGAACTTCGCCGAAGTCGCCGAGCATGATGTTCTCGGGCTTCAAGTCGCGATGGATCACGCCGTTGACGTGCGCGAACGCCACCGCGTCGGCGGCGCGCAGCAGAATCGTCAGATTCTCGTCGAGCGACCGTTCCTTGATCACCTTGTTCCACGGCGTTCCCTTCACTCGCTTCATCGAGTAGAAGAGCGCGCCGTCGTTGTTGGCGCCGAGGTCGTAGATCGGGACGATGTTCGGATGGTCGAGTTCGCCGGTAACGACCGCTTCGGAGATGAACTTCTCGCGTTGAGCGGCGTTCTTGCTATCCTCGCCCTTGAGCATCTTCAGCGCGACGGTCCGCGCGATCGACGATTGGCGAGCGGCGTAGACGACGCCCATGCCCCCCTCGCCGATGACGTTCAGCAGTTCGTAGTCAGGAGCGTCGGCGGGCGACATCGTCACCATGCTCGTGGCGCCGGTCGGCCGGACGTTACGCGACTTCACGATCAGCGACGAGCTCGTGACGAACGAGCCGTTGACCGTTTCCTTTTGCTTGATCGTGACGTTGGGGTCGGAAGGACTTCCCTCGATCGCTCCTTCCCAATGGGAGGTGAGGGAGCTGTCGTCGATTGCCGACGACCCGCCGAGGAACTGCACCGTCTGTTCGGCATTGAAGGCGATCGTCTTCGGGCTCGACTCCGCTTCTTCGTCGGGGAGTTCGACGATGCTCATGCTGCTCAGTTCGAGCGAGGCGATCGTCTCGCTCGACGAACTTCCGGAGCCCGCGGCCGGCAACTCGATCGTCATCTCATTGCTGGGGAGCGAATCGCCGGTTGCTTCATCTGATTCTTCGGCGAGAAACCAGTTGGCTTCCTGCGACGAAGGCCGCTCGATAGCCTTGAAGTCGGCAATCGTCTTTTCGGGTCCCGCGGCGGTGGGAGCTTTGCTTGGTCGAACGCGCTCCGCGTCATCCTCCAGGTCCGTCGGCTCCGAGATGTTCCGCCGCGGCAGCTGCCGCACGACCGCGCCGCACGATGGGCAACGTCCCGCCTTGCTGGCGGCTTCGTCCATTTCGTGTTGGCAGTTGGGGCAGGCGGACATGGATGTTCGATCGAGCGATGGCGTAACGCGAGCGAAGCGCGGCGTCTACAAGCTTCGATTGTAATCACGCCCCCTAGCCGGGCCGCCACGCGGGCCGGGAATCCCGGAGGGCGTGGCCCTCCGGCTAGGAGTTGGGCGCCGATTCGGCGCCGGTTGGCGCGGATTTGCCGGCTAACGGGGCTTTTTGGGGCGAGGAGTTCCCGCCGAACGGAGCCGTTTCCACTGGTCAGGCTTCGCTCGGGCGAGGGCCTCTTCCAGCTTGTGGAGCGAGTTCTTCCCCGCGCCGGAGAGGGCGATCGCCACGCCAGCCAGCGTCGCGCTGTGACAAATGGCCGAAGACGACCGCGGCCGCAGTCCCCCATCGAGCGACGTCTGCGGATCTGCAGGGAGTTCCACTGGCGGCGCTGCCTCGCCAGACGGAGCCGCGGCCGGCTGTTCTTCGATTGGTCGAGTCGTCGCCTCTTCGGTCGGCGGCCGATCGCGGGCGCCTTCGCTGTCATCGCCCGGGTCGATCAGCTTACCGTTGCGGACGAAGACTTCGATGACCAATCGTTTAGCGTTCGTCTCCGACTGGACCAGGTAGATCTTGTAGTGATTGTCGGGCAGGTTGCGGAACAGCGAGGGCAAATTATTCAGCACCTTCGCCGGCAAGCGGTAGCCCGGCCCCTCCGTGCCGTCGGGATTGATCACGCGCAGTTCAAGAAACCGCTCGCTGGCGGCGCGGGTGTCGCCGCCGCCGCCCCCGTCGTCGCCGGTCGTCACGGTCACGAGTCGGACGTCTGTGCTCGTCTGCAGTAGCGGCACGACCTGTCGGTCCGGGAACGTGAGGATCGCCACCTGCGGCGACGTGTCGATGCGGAACTTCTCCGCCCCCAGACCCGGTTGCGAGATGTCCACCGTCTCGACATTGCTCGCCCCGTCGGCGAGCGCGCCCGTGTTAAAATCGTCGTCCAGAATCTGCACCGTGATCGTAATGTCGGCCGTCGGGTTGAGCGGATCGGGCGGACCGCTGTAGGTGTGGCTGTACGTCAGCAACTGTCCCTTCGAATTCGCCGGGACGTGAATTGTTTCAACCGTATCGCCCCAGTCGACGACGATGTCGAACTCGTCCGCGCCCGGATCGTCGAACTGCAGCGTCAGCGTCGTCACGCCCTTTGTGTTGACGTCGGTGGCGACGATCGGATTGAGCGTCGGGTTGACGTTCAGAACCGTCACTTCGATGGTCTTCGTAATTGTCCCGCCGTCGTCATCCTCCAGCGTAACGGTAATGGTGTACTTGTTGTCGACGTCGTTATCGGCGTAGAAATGCGAATTCGCCAGCGTACCGATCGTGGCGACTCCCGGAGATCCATTCGTGACGCTCGCGGGAAGCTCGCCCACTTCGTCAGGCGTGCCGTCGCCCCAATTGATTGTGTACTTGAACGACTCCTGCGAAGCGCCGTTCGGATTGTTGGCATTGTTGAACCCAGGATCGCTGAACGTCCCCAGGTTAGGCAAATTGAGCGTCTCCCCTTCGTTGATAACAAAGACGTCTGGCGTCAAATCGAGCGACGGCGCCACGTTCTCCACCAGGATCGTGAACGTCCGATCGACGACGACGCCGTCGTCGTCCTTGAAACTCACCGTGACCGTGTAGGTCCCGTTATCGGCGTAGTGGTGGGCGGCGTGCGCGAAAACTCCAGTCGTCGGATTGCCGTCGCTCCCCTCGACGCCAACGCTCACCGTCAGCGGGTCGGCCGTCGAACCATCCCCCCAGTCGACGGTGGCGCCCTCGAACGTCTCTTTCGTCCCTAAGGCGTCGTTGTCAAACCCAGGATCGGTGGCGCCGACTCCCAGCCCCGCCAAGGTGATCGGCGCTCCTTCGTTGACGACGATCGTCGGATTCGTGAACGTCAGCGTCGGATCGACGTTCTGCACCGTCACTTGGAACTGCTGGACGGTGACGCCGCCGTCGTCGTCCTTCACCGTCACGGTGACGGTGTAGACGCCGTTATCGGCATAGATGTGGCTGCCGTCGAACGAACCTGCGGTCACCACTCCCGCGCCGCCGACTTGATCGATTGTCGGCACGCCGGTCTCTACGGTCGATCCGTCGCCCCAGTTGATCTCGTACTCAAACTCTTCGGTCGTCTCGCCGCCGTTAAGAATGTTGCCGGCATTGAGCGGGTTGTTGAATCCCGGGTCGGTAAACTGCCCGATGTTCGTCAACGAAAGGAGCGCCCCTTCGTTGACGGTCTGCGGTCCGGCGACAGTGACGCTCGGCGCCACGTTGGCCACGAAGACGGCCGCCCAACCGTTGCCGACGCCGCCGTCGTCGTCGACGACCTTCACGAAGACGGCATAGGTGCCGTTGTCGGCGTAGACGTGGCTGGCGCTAAACGTATGCCCCGTCGCCGCGCCGGTCGTCACATGGCCGTCGCCCCAGGTGATTTCCACTTGGTGCGTATCTTGCGAACCAGGATCGTCGAACGTGACATCGAGGGTCACGCCCCCGCCTTCGTCGATGATGCTCCCCACCGGGGCGGCGACGACGTTGCCGGGCGCCACGTTCAAGACCTCAACCATGGAACTCGCGGTTGCTTGGCCGCCATCGTCATCGCGAACTTTCACATTCACGTTGTAAACGTCAGACACGGTTCCCGTCGGATTGTCATCCAGGTATTGGTGCGTCGCGGTGAATGCCCGGGCCCCGGCCGTCACATTGAGCGTTTCGACCGTCCCGTCGCCCCAGTCAACTTCAACCGTGTGCCCGTCGAGCGTCCCGGGATCATCAAACGTCAATTCCAGCGTTGCCACGCCGTTCTCATTGATCGCGGCGATCGGCTTGATCTGGACGTTCGACGGGGCCACGTTCGAGACTTGCACGGTCTGCGAGGCAGTCGCCTGGCCGCCGTCGTCGTCGCGAACCTTCACGTTCACCGTGTAGTTGTCGGCCGACGTTCCCGTCGGATTGTCATCGAGATACTGATGATTGGCTGTGAACGTCCGCGAACCTGCCGCGACGGCAATCGTCTCCACCGTCCCATCGCCCCAATCGACTTCAACGGTGTGCGTATCAAGCGTCCCCGGATCATCGAACGTCAGCGTCAGCGACGCCACGCCGTTCTCGTCGATCGCCGCGATCGGGTTGATCTGCACGTTCGACGGGGCGACGTTGTTGACGAACACTGCCGCCGAGCCGAATCCTTCGCCGCCGTCGTCGTCAATCACTTTCACGATAACGGCGTAGGTGCCGTTGTCGCCGTAGGTGTGATTCGCGTTGAGCGAGTGCCCCACCGCCGTGGCGGTCGTGACGTTGCCGTCGCCCCAGTTGATCTCGACCTGGTGCGTATCTTGCGAGCCGGCGTCGTCGAACGCGATGCCGAGGTTGACCTGCGTCCCCTCGTTAGTGATCGTCGCCACCGGCGTGACGACCACGTTGCTCGGCGGGACGTTGAGCACTTTCGCCGTCGCGCTGCCGGTCGCTTCGCCGCCGTCGTCGTCGCGGACCTTCACGCTCACCGTGTAGTTGTCGGCCGGCGTTCCCGTCGGATTGTCATCGAGATACTGATGATTGGCTGTGAACGTCCGCGCGCCTGCCGCGACGGCAATCGTCTCCACCGTCCCATCGCCCCAGTCGACCTCGACCGTGTGGCTGTCGAGAGTCCCCGGATCCTCGAACGCCAGCTTGAGCACGGCAACGCCATTTTCGTCGATTGGCGCCATGGGGTCGATCTGTACGTTCGACGGCGCCACGTTGACGACCGTGACCATCTTCGACGCGGCGCCCTCGCCCAGATCGTCGTCCAGGACGCGAACCTTCACCGCGTAGTTGTCACTCGACGTGCCGGTCGGGTTGTCGTCCAGATATTGATGATTGACCGTCAGGTTCCGAGCGCCGACGGCGAGCGAAATCGTTTCAACCGTCCCGTCGCCCCAGTCGACTTCGACCGTGTGGTTATCGAGCGTTCCCGGATCATTGAATCCAATCGCCAGCGAGGCGACGCCGTTCTCGTTCACCGGCATGATCGACTGAATCTGCACATTGAACGGCGCGACGTTGTTCACCTTCGCAACTGCCGTGGTCGTCGTTTCGCCGAGGTCGTCGTCCGCGAGCCGCACCTTGACCGTGTATTCGTCCGACGCCGTGCCGGTCGGGCTGTCGTCGAAGTATTTGTGCGTTGCCGAGAACATGCGATCGCCGGTCGGAACCGTGAAGACCTGAACGGCCGAGCCGTCGCCCCAATCGACCTCGACCGTATGGTCGTCGACCGTCCCGGGATCGTCGAACGACAGATTCAACGTCGCGACGCCGTTCTCGTTGATCGGCGCGATGGGCGCCAATTGCAGATTCGAGGGAGCGACGTTCAGCACGGTGATCTTCGACGTCTCTTCGGCAAACTCGCCCGCCGAGTCGGTCACTTTAACCGTGACGTCGTAATCCTCGGTCGCCGGTCCCGGCAGGTTGTCGTCGAGATACTGGTGCGTCGTCGAGAAACTGGTCACTCCCGCGGCCAGTGAGAAAGTTTGAGTGCTGCCGTCTTGCCAATCGACTTCGATCGTATGCGTGTCGAGCAAGTCGGGATCGGTGAAGGTCAGCGCCAACGTCGCCACGCCATTCTCGTCGATAATGATCGGCGTCTGGATCTCGATGTCGCTCGGCGCCGTGTTGCCGTTGAGGTTGGCGACGGGAGGAGTCGCAGCGGCATCGTCGCTCGTGGGGGCGAAGGGGGTGGAGACGGCGACCGTCTCAAGCGCCATTGCGGCGCCGGCGACGTCGAGCATGCGGCGAGGTTCCAGGCGTCGCGACGCCAGCGTAAACGTGGGCGTCGTTGCTTTGGTCGGACCGGCGCCGAGCAAGTCGGCGAGGCGTCCCCACAGCCGTTCGACGGCGACGAACGCACGGCGACGATGCTGCGGCGAGTTGGCGGCGCGATTCAAATGCGTGCGTGAACGGCGGCGCGGAGGAGTAGCCATAGGCTGTCGATCGATTCAGTTGGGAAAAACTTGCCGGCGCGTCAGCCTCGATTATCCGGTCAATTTCACCAGGGTGTCAAACAACTTGCGCCGATTCATGCTCGCTTTGGCAGAGTTTGCGGGCGCCGCCGCTTCTACTGAAGGCTCCGGTTGTAGCGGACCGAAACAGGCCGATGGGGCGTCTTCCCGACGCGGCCCGGCAACCCCGGTCGCGGGGCGACCTGGATCAGGGTGCGATTCGGTATGGTTCACTTATTCAACTTTTTGAGCGACATTACCCGCCAGTTTGCCCTGTTTGCCGGCGCCTGCCTGGCGGTTGCGGCAACTGCTAGCCAAGCCAACTCGGCGCCGACGACGAGTCGCTTCGCCGGGCCGTTTACGGAAACCACGCCGGCCGCCTACCAGGCGCCGGCCGTCCCACTGCGGCAACCCCCTTCGCTCGGTCAGCCTGCCGTCGACGACGCGGTCATCGCCTCCGAACGCGAAGCGGCCGCCAACGCCGCCGAAACGATCGACGCCGGCGACGAACCGCTGAACGATCCCGAAGCCAATGCCCGCCGCATTTACCGGCCGATCGGGCAGTTGACCGTCAATACTGCTCTGCCGGCGGGCGAGGCGCCCAGTGCGATGGAACGCCAAGAGGGCGATCCGCCGCCGGTAGTGATGCCGCTGGTGGGCGATCCACGCCTCGAAGGGGGCTGGGGCGACCAGATGTTCAACTGGTCGGCGACGCAATTCTGCCACCAGCCCCTCTACTTCGAAGAAGTGAACCTCGAACGCTACGGCTACGGCTGCCGCCCCGTCCTGCAGCCGCTCGTCTCGGGGGCCCACTTCTTCCTGACCGTGCCGGCGCTGCCGTACAAGATGGTCGTCAACCCGCCGCGCGAGTGCGTCTACACGCTCGGCTACTACCGACCTGGCGATCGCGTGCCGTGGCAGCGTAACTTTTTGCCGTGGGATACCCGCGCCGCTGTCGTCGAAGCCGGGGTCGCCGTGGGGCTGGTGTTCTTGATTCCGTAAGTTGCCGTTGGAACGCGGACAGGGTCGGGAGCCTTTTGCCACTAGAGACTTTGCCCGCAATGGAGCGCCGCCAGTGGCAAAAGGCTCCCGACCCCTTACACCGCTACAGCACGCGCTGCATGGCTCGGCGAAGTGCGTCGAGCATGAGCGAACCAACGTTACTGCGCTCGGTGGTAATCTTCACCATGCCGCGAGCCCCTGGAAGCAACGACAACCCGTCGGAGTCGACGGCGATCTGGACGACGTGATAGCGGTCGTCGCCCAGCAGCGACTGGCGCGCGGCGTCGCGTTGTTCGCTCTCGTCGTGATTGCGGCGCGCCCGGCGAGCGACTTGCGTCACGCGACCAGTCAGCGGGGAAAACGGTTGCTCGTCGACGAGCAATCGGACTGGCTGCCCCGCGGCGACTGCCGGAGCGTCGGCTTGCTCGACGCCGGCCCAGGCGACGGCGCCTTCTCCCGACGCGATGACGCACAGCGGCGCGCGTGCTTCGATCCAGGCGCCGAGGTTCTTGGCGGCGAGAAGCGAGCCGTGCCACGGCGGCAGCTCTTGGCCGAGGCGATGGTCGATCTGGCGAGGTGGCGCGGCGATCACGCGGCCGGCAATGGGCGCCCGCACGGTCAACGAATCGACCAGCGTTTGATGTTCAGCGAGTTGCGACTCGGCGGCGGCGAGCTCGGCTCGAGCGGTCGGCAATTGCCGCGCAGCGGCGGGACTCGTCGCTTGCAGCGTTTGCAAATGATGCAGTCTCAGCCGCTGCTCGCGAACGGCGCCCTGGGCTTCCGCCAGCGCGAGTTCCAGTTCCGGATTGCTTAACCGGACAACGATGGCTCCCGCGGCGACCTCGGCGCCTTCGGGGGCGGCGAACTGCAACTCGCCCGCAGCGACGGCGAAGAGGGGATGGGCGTCTGCCGGCACGATGACTAGCGGCGCGGCGATGCGCCGCTCCATCGGCACGAAGTAGATCGCGGTCAGTGCCACCCCGAGCAGGAGAGCCGACGCCGACGCGCGATCCCAGCGCATTCGAGCCCGTACCGCGGGATTGGTCGTCATGCGCCACGCCCCCAGCGCCGGACCGGCCAGCATCCCCGCCAACACGACCGCCGCGAGGGCGTAAATGACGTTTTGCAGTTGATGGGGCCGCGCCACGCGCAGCATGAGGATGAAAAGGCCGCTCAGGACCAGCGCCATATAAACCTTCGAGCCGATCGCGTAGATCCAGAGCGCGCGTCGCTTCGTCGGCGAGAGCCAGGGATCGACTGTCGCCGGTTCGCCCAATAGCCAGCGCCGCCACGCGCCGCCAATGAGACCTCGCGCGCGCTCGGCGAGATTGGGAACTTCGAGCCAATCGCTGAGAATGTAGTAGCCGTCGTAGCGCAGCAGCGGGTTGGCGTTGATCGCCAGCGTCCCCACCGAGCAGACAACCAGCAGGCTGAGCGAAATCGCATGGATGATGCCCGGTTCGCTGCGACTCCAGACGATTGCGGCCAGAGCGGCGATGAGCAGTTCGACGAACATGCCGCCGGCCGAGACGCCGATACGGCGCCACTTGCTGGGGAGTCGCCAGGCGTCGGAGACGTCGCAGAATAACGTCGGCATGCCGGCCAGCAACAGCACGCCCATCTCTCGCGGCCGGGCGCCGAAATTTCGACAGGCGAGCGCGTGGCCGAACTCATGGAACACTTTGACGGCCGCCACGGCGCCGAGCCAGATGGGCCAGAACCCGGGGCGAGCCAATTCGCTCAAGCCGCCAAGACTGTTCTCAATCGACGCTGCACGACCGATCGTCACGATCAGCGCGATGAGCGCCAGCGCGGCCAGCACCAGCAACATCGTGCGCGAGAAGGCCCAACGAAAGGCGGCATAGAGTCGATCGACGACTGGCCCCGCGTCGAATCCGCCGACGCGGATCGACAGGACCTGGAGGAGATTGGCCCAGCGCTCGCGGCGCGATTGCCGGCGCCCGCGCTCGCGAAGTTCTCCGCCGCGGCCAGGATTATCCCCGACGAGCAGTCCCTGGTCATAGAGCCGATTGACGAACTCTTGCACCTGCTCGACCGTCGCCCGCCGTGGGGCGAACGCCGTCTCGAGTTCTCGCTGCAACACTCGCAGACTGACTGGCTGCCTCAGTGCCGTGAGGAGGGCGTGCTCTTCGTTCGAAAACTGGAACGCCTCGCCGGTGACGGGATCGTGAACCATGTAGGCCGACTCGCCGCCGAATTGCATTTCGACGATCTGCAAGTCGCCTCGGGCGCGCACCGGGAGGATGCGGTCGGCGACGGCGCGGCGATAGTCGGCTTTTGTCATTCTAATCGATTGGATGGTTTTTAAATGCAACCACGAAGGCACGAAGACACGAAGGAAGCACGAAGAAGACCGTGAGAAAGAAGAAGAATTGGAACCGCGGATGAACGCGAATGGACGCAGATAGAAACATATTATTAATAGATCACTTTATTTGTATTTCCTTCATCTGCGTTTATCTGCGTTCATCGGCGGTTCCACTCCCCATCTTCTTCGTGCTTCCTTCGTGTCTTCGTGCCTTCGTGGTTAACTCAATTCGTCGGCAGCAAGAGTTGGCCTTGTTGGCCGGGGCGTAGTTGGCCGGCGGTGTTGTCGATCTCCGCCCAGACACGAACTTGACCGGTCACGGGATCGATCTCGGGGCTGATGAATTTTAATGTTCCTTCAATGGCACCGTTGAAAGAAGGAGCTTCGCCGTCGCGCGACATGGCGAACTTCACGCGACTGCCGACCGGGGCGCTTGCCACGATACTGGCCGGGGCGAAGCCTTCCGCCCGGAGGCGATTGACGGCGACGAGCCGTAACACGGGGGCGCCTGGTTCGACCCACTCCCCTGCCCGACCGCGGACGAGCGCGACAACGCCGGCAAACGGGGCCCGGACGCCGTGGAGCTCCAGGTCGAGCTTGGCCGTTGCGAGCGCATTCTCTTTCAGGTTGAGTTCGTAACGATCGATCTCGAGGTCGTGCTCCGCCTGGCGCCGCTCAAGTTCGAGCTTCTCGACGGTGAGCCGTTCGACGTCGAGTTGCGACTGCGAGATGCTGCGCGCGAATTTGTCGTTCGACTCGCTGGAGCGTTTCATCTCGGCGCGGGCAACCTCCAACGCTTTGTCGGCGTACTCGATCCGCAGTTCGTTCGTCGCCTTCGCATGAACCTGCGCGCGTTCGAGTTCGGCCTTCGCCACGGCGAGCTTCGCAGCGCGATCGTCGAGCGTGGCGAGCAGTTCGCCGGCGGCGACCGTTGCTCCTTCTTCGACGGCAATTGCGGCCAGCACGCCCGTTTGGCGGGCAGGGACTTCGGCTTCTACCATGGGGCGGAGGACGACTGAGTTGATGACGATCTCTTCCGCAGCGGCGCCTTGGGCTGACGCCGCCACGCTCGCCAACAAGGAGAGGCTGAGGGCAATTCTTATTCGCCAGTGGTTTGTGAGTTCAGTCATGGCGTTGAATTCAATTCAGATTGCGAATTGACGGGTGCCACTGGCGTGTCGCCAGTGCTGAAGTGCTTACTAGGTTTCAAGATCTGTCGATCGCGAATCAGGCTCGGCTGGCCTGGGGGTATATTTCAAACTCTCACACGGGTGGATACATGGCCCTTCAGGCAGGGAGGACACTGGCGACACGCCAGTGGCACCCACGTAATTTCCGTTGTGTGAATGCATCATCAGAACGTTAACCAGCGATAGAGGGTGGCGGCGGCGTCATGGAGCCAGACGTAGCCGAGTGAGCGTCGTCCGCAGTCGATCCGCACCGACGCCGCCATGCCTGGCCGTGCCGCGGCGGGGGGTTCGCCGTCGACCGCGAGACGGACCTTCACGGGAGGAGCGGCATCTTCCAACCCATCGGCCTCCAGCGGCGCGGCGGCACTGACGGCGAGTAGATGGGCGTCGTAGGAGGCAGCCACGTCGCCGCTCAGTCGGAAACTTGCCGCGACCGTTGTCGGCGGATCGGCCGCGGCGGCCGCGGCCTGGGCCTCGACGATGGCGCCGACGTCTCGCTGCGGCGCCTCGGCCACGAGTTCCCAGCCGCTCGCCACATCGGCGACGGTGAGGAGCGTTTGACCGCGCTCCACGGGTCGCGAGGTTAACAGACTCTGCACGTCGGGCGTCAGCACTTCGCCGTCGATCGGGCTGCGGAGCGTGAGGGCTTCGTGCCGCTCGGCCAGCAGCTTGCGCTGAGCTTCGAGCGTGGCGAGCCGCTCTTCTAGTTGCCGTTGTTCGGCCGAGAGTGGAAGGCGATCTTCGGTTTCGCGCTCGCGCAGCGTGCGATCGGTTCGCGTGACGGCGAGGGCCGCCAGCCGCTCGCGCGTGGCATCAATCTCGCCGCGAACCTGCTGCAGCTTAAGCGATAGCTCGGGATCGCTCAGCACAATGAGCACATCGCCTTGTTTCACCTGGTCGCCATGCGCGACGCGAACTTCGGCCACAGAACCGGTCGCCGAGGCGAAGATTTCGCGCTCGACGGCAGCCCGCAACGTCGCCGGGGCCTCGACGGTCAGTTCCGCCGGGATCAAGACGAGCGCCGCGACGGCCGCGACGATTCCGCCCGCGATCCACATGGCTCGCCGTCGCTGTAGCGGTTGCCGCAGCGCTTCCCACCGTTCCGACCACCGAAGCGCGGTGCGCACCGGAAAGCGCTGGAGCATCGTCGCTCGGAAGAGCGCCGGCGCCGCGAGTTCAGCGATCTCGATGAGTTGCCGCTGCCAGCCCTCGGCGACTGCGCCGTCGAACTGCTCGGCAATCAGCACCGTGTCGAATTGGCTCTGCGCGGCGACCACGTCTCTTGTGCGGTCTGCTGGTTCGTCCTCGGATTGACGAGAGCCAAGCGCCACTGGCACGGCCGCCAGTTGCCGTGCATGGGAATGATCGAGATGCTCGCCGAGCGCCGTCGCCAGCCGCGGCGGCAAATCGTCGAGTGTTGAGGCGCTTCCTTCGTGAACAACAGGCTCGCCCCAATTGGCGACATTCTCGGCCAACCGCTCTGAGAGGCGGGCGAACTCGCTCTTGCGATCGAAGCGGCTGGCGCCGCTGACGCAGAGGAGGCGCCACTGTTCGCCTTGCTTCATCAACAGAGTCACGCGATCACACGCCAGCAAGCGACGGGCCTCGTTAGCGATCGCAAAGGCCGTCCCCGCGAGGTCGTGCGGCTGTTGGATCCGTCGCAGCAAATCGACCGCCTGCTGCTGCAGCGCGGCCGTCGCCCGAAGATCGCGCAGCTCGGCGAGGGCGTGGAAATCGGCGGCGATTGCGGCGACCGTCGTCAACAAATCGCGGCGACCCTGCCGCAATGCGGCGTAGGCCCCGACGGAAAACTTGAGCTCAATCGCTCCAATCGCCAAGCGAGACGCCTGCCCGCTGGCAACCGCATCGACCATCGGTGCGACGACGAGTTCCCACCCGTCGACGAGGGCGTCGTCCTCAGAATTCAAGTGGCGACTGGCGCTGAGCGCCTGCTGCACCGCCTCGCGACGCTGCGGCAACGCTCGCGTGGCGCTGGAATCGTCGACGTCGAGCTCCGCGATCATGTCGAGTTGTCCGCGCGACGTGCGACGCCATACGGCGCCGCCAGCGGCCCCGGTCACCGCGCATGCTTCAGCGAGCAGACGTCGATAAAAATCGCGCGGAGCCAGATCGGCGCGAGCCGCCTCATGGAGACGCTCGATCATCTCCTCCAGCTGCAGCCAGCTAGCATCGGAGGGATCGGCGGTGTAACGGGGCGGATCGGCCATAACGTCCAGTATAGGCATCCGCTTCCGCAGGCCGCTCGTGATCGGCGGCCTCCTCCGCACGCTTTCAGACTCATGACGAAACCGCCACGGCAGGTTAGGCAGGAAGCGCAAGCCTTGGGGGTTCTGCCGGAATTCATCGTTCTAACGTTTCTGCGGTGACGAAAACCTGTTCGAGGCTCCTGAGTTTCGGCCCCGTGGTCGTCAGGTCGCCTCGCGCCGCTTTTAGCTAATCGCCCCATGCGCTGGTCGCGTCATCCCGGTTTTGTCTGGCCGCTACTCGCCTGCCTCGTGCTGGCTGAGGGGTGCCGGATGCGCGAGAAGACGACGTTCAAAGCGGTCGACGACGACTGCTATCGCGCCCTGGCGACCAAGATCGAGAATCCGGTGGTGACTCCCTGCAGTCACAACGAACAAGATTGGGCCGCCGTCCAGCCGCTCACCCTCGCCTCGATCGGGCAGATGGAGTACTGGAACCTGACGCTTGAGGATGCGGTCCGGATCACGATGGCGCAGTCCGACGTCATCCGCGACCTCGGCGGTACGGTTCTCCGCTCGCCAGGGACGGTGGAAACGTATTGGAATCCGGCTGTCGTCGAGACGAATCCGAGATTCGGCGTCGACGCCGCCCTCAGCGCTTTCGACGCCCAACTCACCAGCAGCGTCTTCGGCGAGAAGAATGACCGGGCGCTGAACAACGAATTTTTCGGCGGCGGCACCCGGCTGCTCAGCCAAGACTTGCTCGTCCAGCAAACGCAAATCGCCAAACGCTCGGCGACCGGCACCCAGTTCGCCGTGCGGCATTACACCGACTACGACGCGAACAACGCCCCCAGCAACTTGTTCCCCAGCGCGTGGAACACGAACTTTGAAGTGGAAGCTCGCCAGCCGTTGCTACAAGGCGCTGGCGTCGAGTTCAACCGCATCGCCGGCCCCAGCAACACGCCGGGCCTCTACAACGGCGTGCTGGTGGCGCGGTTGAACACCGACGTCGAGTTGACCGACTTTGAAATCGCCGTCCGCGATTTGCTGAGCAACGTCGAAAACGCCTACTGGGACCTCTACTTCGCTTACCGCGATCTCGACGCCAAGATTGCCGCCCGCGATGCGGCCCTGGAAACTTGGCGGCGGATCAACGCCTTGTACGTCTCGGGCCGCCGCGGCGGCGAGGCGGAGAAGGAAGCCCAGGCTCGCGAGCAGTTCTATCGCTTTCAGGAAGACGTCGAGAACGCCCTCGCCGGACGGCTCCTCGGCGGCACGAGCGTCAACAACGGCAGCGGCGGCGGCACCTTCCGCGGCGGCGGCGGCGTCCAAGTCGCTGAACGCCGACTGCGTATGCTGATCGGCCTCCCGCCCAGCGACGGGCGACTGATTCGCCCCGCCGACGAACCGGTGAGCGCACCGATTCGCTTCGATTGGCAGGAGATCACCCGCGAGGCGCTCGTGCGCCGCGCGGAACTTCGCCGGCAACGCTGGGTGACGCGCCGGTTTGAACTCGAACAAATCGCCAGTCGCAATTACATGCTGCCGCGGCTCGACGCCATTGCTCGCCAACGGTGGCGCGGCTTCGGTCACGACTTGCTCGCCAGCGACTCGACCGGTCGGCCCCGTTTCGACAACGCCTACATGGATTTGGTGAGCGGCGACTTCCAAGAGTGGCAAGTCGGCGTCGAGTTGAACGTCCCCATCGGCTTCCGCCAAGGCGCCGCGGCGGTCCGCAACGCCGAATTGCAGCTGACCCGTGCTCGCGCCGTGCTGCGTGAGGCGGAACATATCGTCCTCCACGACGCCGCGAACGCGGTGGCCGAGTTCGATCGCACCGTGGTCGTCACGCAAACCGCTGGCCGGCGCCTCGATGCGGCCCGCCATCAACTTAACGCGGTCGAAGCCGCCTACGACGCCGACAAGGCGCCGCTCGATTTCGTGCTGGAAGCGCAGCGTCGCTTGGCCGAAGCCCAAAGCAGCTACTATCAGGCGATGGCTGAGTACGCGGTCGCCATCAAGAACGTTCACTTCGCCAAGGGAACCTTGCTCGACTACGACGGCGTCGTACTCGCTGAATCGGCATGGCCCGACAAGGCGTACGCCGACGCCGCCGAGCGCGATCGCCTCCGCGGCCGGCCGCGGGTGTTGAACTACGCTTCGGCTCGCCAGCCGGTGGTCGGCGGCGGAACGTACGATCAGCATTCGCTGGAATCGAACCCGCTGGGCCTGGGGATCCCCGTGCCGACGGAGCCGATCGAGACTCCGACCGAGGACCCTGCGATCGAAGCCGAACCGCTGCCGCCGGCGGCGCCGGAGCCAACGCTTCCGGTCGAACCGACGATGGTGCAACCGATGGCGCTGCTGCCGACGCCTGAAGTAACGCCAGCTGTCGAGACGGAATGGCTGACGAAGTAGCGCACGCCTGCCAACCGAGCGGCGGCACTTACTTCTGCCGTGCGTCGGCTTCCATCGCGGCGAACCAGGAGTCAACGCCGTTGCCGTTGCCGCTCGGCTCACCGAGCGAAGCGACGCCTTGCATCGAGTTGGCCAGGAACCGCGACAGCTCCGCAGGGGTCGGATAGCTCCAAGCCGCTGCGGGAGGCAACCGGACGCCGAGGACTTTTTCGAACTCGACGTTCAGTTCCAGTGCGGTGAGCGAGTCCATCCCCAGCTCGGTGAAGAGCGCCGTCGGCGACAACACGCCGATGCCCGGCTCGGCCCGCTCTTCGAGCCAGCCGAGCATCCACACCTGAATGTCTTCCGCCAATTCCTCGGGCGTCATCGTTGCGACGTGGTTGAGGAACTCCGTGCCGCCGCGACGCGATCCATGGGCTTTCGGCGCGCCGCTCGTGACATTGAACGCAGCCGTTTCCGCGAGCGGATCGTTCGCCGGGGCGGCGGACGATCCGGTCTGCGTCCAGGCGGCCAGTTGTTCCAGTTGGTTCGCGGCGAGCAATTCACGGCAACGGCTCCGCTGCACCTTCCCGCTGGAAGTGAGCGGCACGCCTCCCGGACGCAGCAATACGATTTGGTACGGATCGACGTCATGCTCTTCGACGATGGCGGCCCGGATGGCGCGGAGGACCGGCGTCATGTCGTTGCGGCGATGCTCGCGAGCGACTTGATGGACGACCGCCAGTTGTTCGTGGCCGTCAACTTCGATTGAAAACGCGGCGCCAAGGTCGACCGCTGCATGCGCCTGTTGCGCCGATCGTTCAACGTCCTGCGGATAGAGGTTCCGCCCGCGGATAATGATCAAGTCCTTCGCCCGGCCCGTGACGAAGAGCTCGCCCTGGTCGAACGCCCCCAGATCACCCGTACGGAGGAACGGTCCGCTGCCATCGGCCAACCGACCGCCGAAGGTTTGCCAGAGTTCTTCGGGGTGATTCCAGTAGCCCTGGGCGACCGAGCCGCCGCCGACCCAAATCTCGCCGATCTGGCCATCGAGGCAGGGTTCAAACGTCTGCGGATCGACGACCCGAACTTCCTGATCGCCGAGCGGGCGACCACAGCTCACCAGCGGCTGCGAGATCGTCGCATTCGTGGAGGCAGCGGCCAGGCGGTGTTGAGCCAAGGCCGCACGATCGGCGTTCAACACTCGCGGCCCATCGGCGTGCCCGCCGCCGCTCACCATCAGCGTTGCTTCGGCCAAGCCGTAGCAGGGGTAAAAGGTTGATTTGCGAAATCCGGAGCCAGCGAAAGCGGCGGCGAAATCGTCGAGCGACCGAGGATCAATCGGCTCGGCGCCGCAGAACGCGAGCTTCCAGCGGCTCAAGTCGAGCGAGGCCCGCTGCTCAGCGGAGATCTTGCGTGAACAGAGTTCGTAAGCGAAGTTCGGCGCACCGCTGACCGTGGCCCCGGTGCGCGAGATCGTTTCCAGCCAGGTGATCGGCCGTTGCAGGAACGTCGCCGGCGCCAAGAGATATGACGTGCCGCCGACGAACATCGGCGTCAGGATGCCGCCGATCAATCCCATGTCGTGATACGCGGGGAGCCAGAAGACGCCCGCCACCGGCGGTGCGTTCTCTTCAGCGCGATGCAGGCCGAAGCCGCCGCGGATCAACTCCAGATTGTGCAGCAGGTTGCCGTGAGTCACAACGACGCCGCGCGGTTGCGACGTGCTGCCGGAAGTGTATTGGAGGAACGCAGCGTCGCTGGTCGTGAGTTCGACCGGCTGCTGGTAGGCGTCCGCATCGCGGCAACGATCGACCGCAATCCATTCGAGAGCGCGAACGCCGGGCGCTTGCTCGTCGAGCTGCATCATCCCGAGCGTCTCGCTCGTGGTGAGTGCGACTAGCGGCTTGCAATCGGCGACGATCGCATCGAGACGCGACGAAGGCCGACGCGGCTTCGGGTAGGTCGCTGGCACGGGCAACACGCCGGCGTAGAGGCAACCAAAAAATGCAGCGATGAAATCGAGACCCGGCGGAAAGACCAGCACCGCACGCTCGCCAGGCGCAGCGACGCGGCTCACCTCCACAGCGACGGCTCGGGCGCGACGATCAAGTTCGGCATAGGTCCAAACAACTTCAGTGTCGCGATTGGTCGCGTCACTTTCAGGGATGAAGACGAAGGCAGCTTGCGTCGGACGCTCAGCGGCGCGACGACGCAACAATTCGGCGACGCTTCTCAATTCCGACTTCGGCGTTGGCGCTTCTGCTGGCATGACCGCTCGAAGAAGAGAGAAAATGTCGTATCGAAATCGGGAAGTATTGCTGGTGGGCAGCATATAAGTAGCAGGCCGCATGAGGGTGCTCCTTGCCGGCAGGCATCATTAACGATTGAGACGCAGGCAAAGCGCTCAACTAACGTAGCGTTGCCCCTAACTCAAATGCAACGCAATACGGGGTTGCAACGCCGGACTTTTCCGAAGAATCGGCGGAGTCGGCCGCTACCGCTCGAATCATCGTAAACGCTTAACGCGCGGCGGCCGGCTAGGCTTTGTCGTCGGCGCCCTCAGCGGCTGGGGCAGGCGTTTCGGGCGGCTCGACGGAGGCCTCAGGATCCCCTGCGGCCTCAGCTGCTGGCTCCTCATTATGGTCAGGATTCTCTCCCTTGGCGGGTTCCTTGTCCTCCTCAGACGCCGAATCTTTCGGGGGCTGATTCTCCAACGGCCTTTTCGGCGGATTTCCGTGCAAACTTCCAAACTGCTCGTTGTTCAGGGCCAGGACGCCGAACCGCTCCGACTTGGCGTCTTCGCCCTCGGGCTTCACGGCGACCGATCCCAACGCGGCGAGGACTTGTCCGCGATTGTCGGGATTCACGATGGCCACCCCCTCGCAGATAATCTGCCGCATGACGAGCTGATCGTCGGCAAGGCCGAATTGGCGGACCCCTTCACTATCGGTAAGCAACAAGCTCCCCAGCCGCCGAGTCGTCCCGTCAGGCTTGGCTGCCGTCTGGGCGGAGAGGAGCGCCAAGGCGCGATTCGGATTCTTAGGGTCGAGAACCGTCACCGCATTGCAGGCAATGCGGCTCACTTGCAGCTGATTGTTCGTCACGCCGCAGAGTTCTTTCCCCTCGCTATCGATCAACAGGAAGACGCCGTAGCGATCGGCGTTCGGGTTCCCGCGCTGCGGCGGATTGGATGAAAGCTTCGCCACGATGCGGTCGGGTTTTTCGGAGTCGATCACTTCGAGCTCTTCGCAATAAATCTTGCCGGCATGGAGCCGATCGGTCGTCACCTGCTGCGTGAACTTATCACGCAACGCGGCTCCGAGGGCGAAGAAGAGCAAGGGATAGATGATCCAGCGTTCGCGTTCGTTCATACAAGTTCTTTAAGTGAATGTTGAATATGAAAGGATTAACCGCCAAGAAAACGGGGAGAGTCGACCGCGAATCTCGCGAATTGGCGCGAATAGAATCAAATGCACTTCTTTATTCGCGAAGATTCGCGTGATTCGCGGTTACTCTTCTTTTCAGTAAGCTGCCCTCGCCGCCCTGTCGTCGCCGATCCACCAGGGGAGCCAGACGAGCGACACTGGCTGCACTTCGATGTCACCCTTGCGCGGCGGGACTTCGATCTTCGTCAGCTTCAGTTCGTGCAGCGGTTCGGCGTCGACGTCGACTTGATCGCTCTGTGGCGCCATCAGCTTCTTGAGTCGGTCCAAGTCTCGCTGCTTTTCGCGCAGCCGTGACTTAGCCTCGGCGTTCTTCTGGCGATCCTTCGACATCTGGCTCCAAAGCGATTGCGTGACCAGTTGCTTGCGGCTACGCCCGCCGAAGACGCGCACCAAGATGATCTCGGCGCCGCGGACAATCGCTTGCGACATGAAGCCGAAGAGCCACCAACGCGTCTCGCTCACGGCCGATTCGGCTTCGTCGACTTCTTTCTCCACGCGCTTGATGACTTCCGGCAGCAGCCGCTGGCGAAACGCCTCGTCCGATTCATTCGGCAACGACCGGGCGTCGAACTCGACGCATTCCCACAGCGTGAGCCGTTCCGACTGGTAAACGTGATTCTTCAGGTCGTCGTCCCAGCGGCGGTAATTGCGTTCCACGGCAAGGTCACCCGGCAGGTCGCCGAAGGCCGCGCTCGGCTCGGGTTCGTCGAGCAGCGCCGGTCGTTCGCTCAGCACCTGCGACGTTTCCCA
>Ga0163144_10002961_pt1 | contig 38774 bp, 65 predicted proteins | sample OliLak19BULKMAT1_FD_123175 | JGI IMG/M metagenome (GOLD analysis project Ga0163144, IMG submission 123175) | Freshwater microbial mat bacterial communities from Lake Vanda, McMurdo Dry Valleys, Antarctica - Oligotrophic Lake LV.19.BULKMAT1 | ecosystem: Environmental > Aquatic > Freshwater >...
GCAATTTCAATACAGAAAATCAGAATGTGACATCTCTTACTTTTGGAGGATCTGCTGGTTCAGCTGCAAGTGATTCAAAATTTTCTTCAGGAACAGCCTCTGCTATTTCCATCGGGGGTACACTTGCTCTTCAAAATTGTATTATATCATCTAGTAATACAAATGCTGTAACAGGAGCGGGTTCTGTTTCTTTTGGAAATTTACTATTAGGGACACCAGGAACAATAAATGTAACCACTCAAGCTCCAATTATTAGATCCAATGATGCTGTTCAAATTAAAACTCCTGGAGCTTATCCTTATACAACAGTTCCTCAAGATGGAGTCATTTTAGTAGATACTGCATCTGCTAGAACAATTACTCCATTAGCATCTCCTTCACCTGGTCAAAGACATATTATCAAAGATAACGTTGGATCTGCTGGTACTAATAATATTACAGTCACTCCTAGTGGTAAAAACATCGATGGGGCTGCTTCTTTTGTTATAACAAATAATTATGGAAGCATTACCATTATATATAATGGTGTTCAGTGGATTATTGTGTGATGATTCCTTCAGAAAGAAATAATTAAAATTATATAAGGTCTAATATGGCGTACAACCCAATAAAAAAAATCGGTTCAGTAGTTACTCAAACATTTACTGCTACAGGAACTTATACTCCAACAGCCGGAATGATATATTGCATTATTGAAGTTGTAGGAAGTGGTGGGGGTGGAGGTGCATGTAATTTTAATGCTGCTATTAACCAAGGAAGTGGTGGTGGTGGTTCAGGTGGTTATGCAAAAGCTTTATATACTGCTGCACAAATCGGTGCTTCTCAAGCCGTTACTATTGCAGCTGCAGGAGCTGGTGGAGCTGCTGGTAACAATATAGGGGCAACAGGTGGTACGGTTAGTGTAGGAGCTCTAATTTCTGCTACCGGTGGTGTCGGTGGACAACCTAGTAATACTGGAGGTATAAGCCCAGTAATTTTAGGAGGAGCCGGAGGGACTGGAACAGTAAGTTCTGGAACTTTTATTATTGCATCTCAAGGTCAATATGGAATGGGTGGATATCCAGGAAATGGAGTATTTTCTATAGTTGGAGGTGGAGCTTCATCAAGATTTGGAGGCGGTGCTAACCCTCCTACAGCTCAAGATTCAGTAGGAAATAATGCGACTGGTTATGGATCTGGAGGAAGTGGTAGTTATGGATTTGCAGCAAGTCAAGCTGGTGGAAATGGAAGTAAAGGAATTGTTTTAATTACAGAATATATTAACAATTAGTGATTTTACATTTTGTCTTTGAGTATAGGGTCATAGATTTCATTCATTCCAATTTCTAAATTTATTAGGTCTTGAACTCCTGATCCCCAATTAATTCGTCTAGAAACCTTTTCATGCATAAAAAAATCTCGATCTCTTGACCAATAATGATTAATTCTAAAGATATCTACCGAATTTTGCGTGTCAAAAGCAGGAAATTGAACGTAAAATTCATGAGGGTGAGGGCATCCTGTTACATATTTTGGTTGGACTATTAGCTTTACAAATGTATTCCAATGATGATCATCTCTTGCTCGATGGGTTAGATAATTGACAATCTTTTCACCATCATTAATCTTTTCAACACTTGAAGTTCCATAGCATCTCCAATACACTTTGATAGATGCAAATGATAAATAATCTCTTAAAATGTCATTAAGATAATTATTTGGACAGAAAAGAAATTCATCAGTATCAAGGAAAGCACACCATGTGTCCGAATATCTGATTCTTTCAATACAATCCATATAGGCATTCACCTGAATTTGATTCCAATCACTTTGTGCTATATGAGAGAAATTCCAAGGAATTAATGTAACAATATTTTCTTCAATGTATGGTTTTAGAATACTTTCAGGGCAATCTTTAGAATCATTGTTGTATAAATAAAAATGATCAACACCCTGTTTTTTATGAAACTCGATCCATTCAGGGATATATTTAGCATCATTTTTGAAAATACAGCAGATCGAAAGTTCATGAGATTGGAGATGAGAAAAAACACAAAGATAGATTAAAAAAAAATATTTCATTTCAAATCCCGATTTGAACGTAAGATGCTTATAGAAACCGCTTAAGATATCAAGATTAAGATTATTATCATGGAATAATTTCATATTCTCATGTAGGATTGAGAAAAAGTCTGGTTAAAATATGACATCTTCTCAATCAAATGGTCCTTTAGCTAATTCACTCTATAGTCAAACAACGGGAACAACCAGTTCTGATGCTTTCATCACGCTTATTACTGACCGCGATCCTACAACTGGTGATGTCAATTATCCCATCACAAAAAGATGGTTAAATACAAATCTAAATAAAGAATTCATTCTTGCAAGTTTTTCTTGTATTTCAGGAGTTACTACAGCTAATTGGATTAACTTTACAGGTACAGGTACACCTATAGAAGAAATTATTGTACCTTCTGGAACATCGCCTATCTTACCAAATATAAGCGGGGCAGTGACTTATACGTCAACAGATGGATCAATTTTAATCAATGGTTCAGGTGCAAATACAATAAATTTCGGTGTAAATAATGTTCCTGTGTCATTCTTACCATCATTATTTTTTGGAAATGCTAATACGGGAATGACATTTGCATTACAAGAAGGAACCTATCTTCAGATTGGAAAACTTGTTTATGTTTATGGAAATATTATATTATCAAATAAGGGTTCTGCTACAGGGAAAGCAACAATTAAAGGTACACCATCATTACCAGCTAACAGTAGTACTATCACCTCTACAATATCTGTTCACATGGATTCTGGTATTACTCTTGATGTAAATTTCACAAGCCTATTTGGATTTATGTCTACAAATTCTCTTGCTATTCAAATTTGGGAACAAGGTTCCGGTCAAACATCATTTCAACTTAATGAAACATATTTTTCAAACACAACAGCTATTGAATTTTCTGGTACGTATTTAACGAATTAATAATTTATTCCTAGTTGATCCTGAGCCAAGTCTATTTCTCGAAGAAGACTATGGACATTATCAGGATAATCACTTTCATGATGCTGTCGATAAATGAAACTTGCATGCAATAACCCTTCGGTTCTTCCGAGGTAGTAAGCTTGCCAGTATATTTCAGGATATTGCTGACGAATGTCATTAGTTTTATGAGCTTCATTTAGAAAATCAAGATTACAATCATCGCAGGCTGACGCAATAGCAGCCATAGAAACAATACAAAGAGTTAGGATTTTTCTCACTTATCTATCTTTTTTTTGATTAAGTCTAAATTTTGATATTTATACAACTAAGCGGCCCTTACAGATGTGAAGTTTTAAAACTTGCAACTCATGACTAATTTCTTGAACAGTCTTCGTCAGCTCTGCATTTTTTGCGTATAAAGAACGTCTTGTTTTTTCCCATTCATTCTTTATTTTACTGATTTCATATTTAGGATCAACTGTATTTTCAAAGAGGTCTAACTGCATCATACTTAAGTCTCCGGCGGTGTGGAATTGGCCACACAATTCCAGAACTCCAAATATTTTTCAAGCATTTTACTTATAAACTTCTCGTCTCTTTCTTCAATTATGGTTATACCTTCCTGACCGTCAAAGCTATAGTAAAAAATCATCTCTAAACCTGAGATATACATTTGATGCTGAAGTTGACATTTATAGTAATCAGGGATCACATTATTTTTGGCTAAACGGTGGCTTGATCGTCCACATTTGATTTCAATAATTGTTTTCCTATCTTCACTGACGCCATCAAATGAAGCACTGATGAATGGCATAATTTCGCATTCTGCGACCATTGGTTTAACTTTAATGCCAGTCTGCAACTCAAAGCATGCCCTGGCTAATGGTTCAAGTTCCACGCCCCTTTGCATGTTCGCATTCATTGGCTCCATCCACCCGAGCACTTTTTCTTCCCACACTTTTAGGGGCGTCTTGTATATCGATAGACCAAGAATGGCAGCGCTCTCGCTTGCTCCAATATGAAGCCGTCGGAATTCGTGCCACTGTGTCGATCCCTGTAAAAGTTCTATAATCTTCATTTGAGTCCTTAAGTAGCATTTTAAACATGAGTTATTCCTTTGTTGCGACTTCCGAGTTCTTTCTCATTCCGTCTAAGATTTTTTCATATTCATCGATTTTAACTTCATTCCAGTTTGCTATCCCTTTTTTATTAAGATAGTTTTTTAAAATCTTAAGGTATTCTGGAGAACAGTTACTTTCTAATTCAATAAGAATTTTAGCTTTATCTTTTGAGATACATGCGACTTCCGGTTCTTTCGGTTTAGTTTTGTTTTCTTTAGGCATCGCACCTTCTCCATCATCATCGTCTTGAGAAATGCCACATATTGCAGAAAGGCTATACCTTCTTGCGTAGCTCAATCCCGATCCAATTCCTTGGGCATCATTTTTTGCGGTAACCACGGGCATTGTAGATCGAATCCACTGGCCTGACGAATGCAATAACAAAGTATTCAATACAAGCTTTTCATTTACAGTGTCCATCGTTTGAACAACTGACAGTCCATTTTTACTCAAAGGTGCACGGCACGCAGCCCATACAGCATTTAAATCTGCATAACGTGACTTAAAATGAGGATTTAAAGAATCCTTTATAGCTGGTTCCATTTCACCTTGGCACTTGGATAACGAGATTGCTAAATCTGCTATGTTTTCTGATTGATTCATATGTCCTCACTTGGGTTAAAAAAATCTTCTTCTTCTCTTAATCTCACTACAAACTCTGAAAAGTTCTCAAAGATAGCAGCTATTTGTGAATTAGATAGGCTATCCAAAGCTTCTTTTCTTACTTTTTCCATATATTCTTGTAACATGACTATTCTTTCGTTTTCCTCTCGTAAATAACTGTCATCCATTTGAAGATAAAAGCTCACGCTACACCTCCTACTAAATAACTAGTTATGTCTCTTAACTCATCCGATGTTCTTTTCATTTCCCAATTTAGTTGTTCAATTCTGTAACACAGATCCCATCCAAACTTCTTTTCATTGTCTGCCATCAAAGACAATGTATTGCATAGCTTATCTGTAGTTTCTATTAATTGTTCCATTTCGTTCATATTGACTCCTTTTTATGTTATATCTAGCTTTCTCTACAAGCTGTCCGGCTTGGTGACCGGATCGACAGCGAGCTACTTGCTTTGATAACCGCAACTATATCACATGCATCAATTAATACGCAACATTTATAAATTACCGACGTCAAAAAAGATCCGTTTGCATTAAAACTAAGAAATGTGTAACATACTAGAATACAAGGAGAGTGTGTATGAATTTGAGAGATTATTTGCATTTTAACAGGATGACTGCCAGTTCTTTAGCAAAAAAATTAAACATTAGTCCGAATCATTTAAGAAGTATATGCCGCGGTGATTTAAGATGTGGATTTGAACTTGCGACTAAGATTGAAATTATAACAGGTGGTCATGTCACCGTTAAGGAACTAAGAGAGAAAAATGATTGATATTTTAAGAAAGGTGTTTGGCAAAGAAAAAACAGAAGAACAGATCATGATAGATCTTTCTAAGGATATTCAATCCATTATGTTGGGCAAACCAATTGAATGTTGTTTAGGGATCTTGTCTTTAGAAATGGCTGTTATTTTATTTCGTTTCCAAGAAATGGATCCAAATATTGCGGATTACACCTTTAAAAGAATAAAAAATATGGTTAATTCTTTAGAAAAAAAGAGGATTTCGACAGTTTCATGAAGAAATTGTTAAGAGATGCAAAATAAATCATCCTAGTGTTTAAGTCAATCCTCAGCGGAAACAGCTTAGCTTAGGGGGATTGCGCAAAACAGCGGATTTTTCTAGAAAATTATTATACGTTAGGAATAAATTCGAAAGCATTAAATAGAAAAGCCCAGCTTGTTGGCCGGGCTCTTCGGAGACTCAAAACATAAAATTAAATCGTCGTGATCTAATTTTATGAGTCTCCTGAGTTTTAATCAACACAAACTTAAGGAGGATCGTGTCTAATTTACATTCAGATACTTACAATTCATTTTTAAATTTCGGCGGTATTTCATGACCGTCTGTAGAACACATAGAACTAACAACTTTTTCATTATTTCTAATGTAACCGCTCAAAACCCAGATCTATCTTTTGAAGCTTTAGGAATGCTTACCTATTGTCTATCAATGCCCCCTAATTGGGAATTTCATCCAAAGACATTATGGAAACAAAGAGATTGCGGAAGAGATAAGATTTATAAAAAATTTAATGAATTAATAAAAAACTATCATTGCATAAGAATTCGGTTGCCTAATCCTAAATTTCCTAATCTTCCTGGTGAAATTGAATATGAATTTTATGATGACGTCAATGACTGTAAACATCGAATTAAAGAGTTGGAAAAAACTAAATTATCCTTTGAGCACGGAGGTAATTTAAAATTAAGTTTACGCAATCCTGAAAAGCAGGATCCCACAGAAAAGGATCCTGTAAACCAGGTCATTATAAAAGACACTCTTTATACAAATAACAATAACAATATAAATTGCGCCGACAAAGTCGTCGCTCCAGTTAAGAAGAAACCTAAAGAAAAAAAAGAAAAAACTCCCACCAATATTCGATTAGATCATGACATTCCCGAGCTACGCATAGAAACTTCAGACGAAGATCATCATAAATTAGTCGCTAAGTTCGGAAATAGTTTTACTCAAGAGTGTTATAACTATTTACAGCAATGGAAAATATCTAAATGGGAATCTGATCCCAAGCCTTTTCCCTCTCATACCGATTATTTCCGGATTATAAAATGGGTGTCTAAAGAAATAAAAAAATTAGAAGAAAGACCAACGACTAAGAAAAGTAATCTTGAAAAAGTAAAAGAAAAATTTAAACATTACGGAGTTTATAACGGTGCGACATGTTACATAACCGAGGATGCTATAGCTTTTGAGAGAGGAATTAATAATATATCTGTAAAATTTAAGGAATTAGGATTCGATGATCAGTTTTCGAATATGCTTATAAAATTCAACATAAAAATTTAAGGAGAAAAGTATGGAATTTGAAGATATAGAAATTTTAATAGATAAATTACAGGATCATTTAAATTATTCTCTGACTAGTTGTCATGAAATTTTGAATGGTGTAGGTGAAGAAAATCAGACACAGAGAACCGCTTCTGAATTAATATGTCTTCAATATTGGCTTCATAAGGAAATTGAAATGGCAATAGATAATAGTGATTTAAAACACCTAGAGAGAATTGCTTCCCTCTAGGAACCATATTAAGGAGACTGGTGTATGAAATCAGTCGCTTAATGAATATCAAATATTTGATTTATAACGCAATAAAAAAGACCGCTAAAGGTTCATCTCTTTAGCGGTCTAACCATAACACATAGGAGTCCACATAATGAACGGTTAAGATATAACTTAATTTGAAATTAAAGGACAACAGAAATGGTAACTGCCGGTCAATTCACTGGACGTGTTAGCCCTGAAAGAAGGGCAGTAATAATAAAAATGTACGCACAAGGAATTTCACAGCAGCAGATAGCAGATAGAATGAGAACATCAAGGACTACTGTATCGAGCATTATTAAACGAAGCAAAGAATGAGAAAAAAACAATATTATTCTGATGAAGAAAAAGAAAAGATTAATCAAAAAATATTGAAGCATCAAGATAATTTAGGAAAATTAAAAGAGAAGCAAGTTGACTATGAAACTTATGATGAAGCTCTTATAAATTATTTACCTGTACATCAAAGAGAATATGCAAAAGGTCCTAATTACATATTTTTATTAGTGCAATTTAAATTATTTTTAGAAAAATTAAATTTTCATGAGAATAGACAAGCATTAAAATTAGCCAAAGAAAATTTCGATAATTACTGCGAAACAATGATACAGGAAAAAATATGCTTACATGCACATTCATCAAAATAGACGATACAATTTACAATGCAAATTTAATTGAGCTAATATCTTTGGTTGACCTACCAGATCATCTACCTTTTATACAAAATGATATTTATATAAAAATATTAATAATTTTTATACCTGAAGCAGACCTTAAGCCTAAAAGTGGCTATACGTATTTTCATGAAATAGGACAAATTTTTTATGATTGGAAAAATAAAAAAAATAATTTTTTTGAAATTACTATTCTGAACGAAGATGAAATAAAGGATAAATAAATGATTGAAATATTGAAATTAGAAATGGTGAACAAAGGTTCATTGATCGCAAAATTCACGGTGAAGGTTCAGAAATGGGGTGGGTTCTTAATCAAAGAATGCACTTTATTCGATGCCAATGGAAAGAAATGGATTACACTTCCATCTAGGCAATATGAAGCTGAAGGAAAGAAGAAGTATTTCTCTTATGTTGGCTTTGAAGATAGAAGTATGGATGATATGTTTAAAGAAAGAGTGTTGAAGGCTGTTGAAGAACAAATAAGTAAACTAGTCACTGTACCTGAAACTCAACCAACAGAAGAACCACAATATCCTTTTTGAAAAAATAAAGAAGAGATTTCAACCTCTCCTTTATTCCATTGTTTTCTGGAGGAAACATATGCGATGTTTCAGTTTTACTATACTTGAATCACGCAATTTGTTAAAGATTTAAATATGAATAATTTTGAAAGCTACATTATTCCCGTAAGGATTGAGAGTGAAGGGAATAAGATGGAACATTGGACCAAAAAACATAAAAGAAAAAAAGCTCAAAAGACAGCAATAAAATACATGATTTTCAATACTAAAATTTCTCCTCCATGCACCGTAACACTTACAAGAATTGCTCCTCGATCATTGGATGATCATGATAATCTTAGGACAGCTTTAAAATTGGCTGTTGATACTGTAGCGGATCAATTAATTCCAGGACTAAAAGCTGGAAGAGCAGATGGATCTAAAGAAATAAGTTGGATATTTAAACAAGAACGTGGGGCTGTCAGAGAATATGCCCTCAAAATAGAACTTCAGGAAGGACAAATAGTATGATTTGCAATTCAGTAAAAATGAATTTTACATCAATAAATGCGTCAGACAGAAAAAAAGTATCAATTATGACAAACCAATGGAATAGATTTTTAAGTGAACGAAGAAAGAAGACATTTGAGTTCGGAACAGGTCCTAATTGGTTGACAATGAATGGTCGAGAGTATATGCTGAGCGAATGTTTGAACTTATTAAATAAGCTTATTAGGACAGATGATGAATAAATTAGAACTTACGTCGGAACAGATAATTAATTTGATTTTCGAAAAAAAAATATCTAGTGGAGATTACAGTATTTCTGCTAAAGATAGTTGTCTAACGATATTGGCCGAACTCGATACAAGGTTGAATGATGGAAAGTTCTTTAATAGAAAAAATACAAACGTTTGTGGACCAGATTCACCTAAGAAAGATGTGTACCGACGACAATCTTCTTATGAAAGAGCATAGTCGAGAAGATGAAAAAAAATTGATTCTTAAATCAGAGATATACGAAGAAATCCTAAATGAAATGGAAGAAATCTTTGAAATGTATCTCGATTACGAATGGGACGAAGATGAATAAATTTATGCAGGCCTTCATATTTTCTATATCAGCTTGGGTTATTTCTTTAGGAGGCTCATATTTTCTCCTTACATCTCTCACAGCTTGCACGTATTCCGTTACGAATGTACACACTCAAGGTAAAGCATCTGACGTTGTAGATGAAGAAGAAGAAGCGAGTGCACATATTGCACCGACTGTGTCTATACCAGCCATATAAGGAGAACTTATGGATTTAGTAAATTCGCTTTGTATTTTTTTTGGCGGGCTTGTTTTGGGGCTTGTTTTATCATTCTTCTACTGCATCTCGCATGATTCTCCAAAACCTGGATGAAGAATGATATCATTGAAAGAGGCGATTATTTTTGGGATTATTGTGTTTGGGATAATATTGCTTTGCGAAATGATTATATATTTTTAAGGAACAAAATGGACAAAAAAATAAATAAGATTTTATCTACTGAAAAGAAAGCAGTTAAAGAGACTAAATCTCTTCTGAAGATGGACAAAAAACAAGACAAGAAAATCGATAAACTAGAGAAGAAAAATAAATGAATCCAGAATTAATCGAAAAAATTATCCAAGATATAGATTTAATTACTGAACATCTTCTGAATAAGGAAGTAGATTGCCGTCCTCATGCAACTTATATGCTAGGTAAACTTTCTTCACATCTTCAGTTCTCATTAGATTGTTTAAATTATGAGGATGATGATGATTGATATTCCACGTGAAGTTCCAAAGACAGGAGTTTGTAGCGTAATCACCGTTACGGTAAAAGATGAAGAGAAAAGACTCTCATCTAAATCTCTTATCTATGATTCTTACTGTGTACATCCAGATGATCCAGTTATAAAAGACTGTATAGCTCGAGCTCTTAAAGACTTTAATGCTGATCCAACAGATATAAGATTAAAAATTAGTCTTGAGGTGCTCTAAGTATTTCAGATACTAATAGCAATGCAGCATTCAAATCGCAATTGGTAACGAAGCTCATTTGGGCATGTATGGGTAAATTATCAAAAGATTTATTCATTTCATCAAGCATTGCTAATAATTCTTTCCTGTTTGGTTTAGTTTCTTCCATCTTACCCTGTAAAGTATAAATTTGACTCACTCGAGAAAATGAACTTTTACCATCAATCGAATATAAAACTTTTAACACAATTAAAGATTTATGTTGATCTTTTTATAAATCACTGGATAGCATAGGTTTATAACTTAACCAAGAGAATTATTATGGCATCACCAGTTGGACATGCACCCTATAATAAAAACGGCGAAGGTGGACGTCCTAAGATATATACAGATGAATTCATTGAAAAAGAAGCTATAGAGTTTGAAAAATGGATGCAACAGCCGGATAGTTTATATTTTAAGGAATTTGCTTTTTTGCGTGGTTATTCATCAAAATGCTTTAGTGAATGGGAGCAAGTTAATCAGAGGTTTTCCGAAACGATGTCAAGAGTCCGTGAGTGGCAAGAGTTTAGGATCTCAAAAGGAGCTCTTTTAAATGAGTTAAATCCAAGCTTCTCGAAGTTTTTTATGTCTAATGTATCAGGATGGTCTGAACGAACAGAATCTAAGATTAGCGGGGATTCAGTAAACCCTCTTTCTTGCTTACTTGTAAAAATAGGCGGTCAATCTAAAGAGTTGGTTGATGAGCAAGTCGAAGATTAGACAAGAAAGTTACACTGAACAAGATTTTGAATTAGCTCAAAAGAGATTATCAGATCCTTATTGGCGTATCAATAATCTATATCAAATTGTCAATAAGCAAGGTCAAAAGCTTCAGTTTAAACTCAATTGGGCTCAAGAGGAACTTTATCACAATATGTGGTATTGCAATCTCATATTAAAGGCTCGTCAGTTAGGAATTTCAACTTTCGTTTGTATCCTTTTTCTAGATAGATGCTTGTTCAATCCAAATCTTTCAGCAGGTATTATTGCTCATACGATGGAAGATGGTCAGCAGTTATTTCGTCGTATTAAATTTGCTTATGACAATTTACCAGATGATCTAAAAAATCTTATCACGGCTGATAATGATACATCTCAAATGCTTAAGTTTTCGAATGGATCATCTATTCGTGTAGGAACATCACTTCGTTCATCGACTGTTCAATATCTTCACATCTCAGAATTTGGTAAGGTTTGCGCCACATATCCAGACAAAGCAAGAGAGATTATGACTGGTTCTCTTAATACGCTTGGTGTTGGTCAATATTGTTTTATTGAATCGACTGCTGAAGGACGAGAAGGTTATTTTTACGAAATGTGTAAGCAATCACAAGCCAAACATGACGCTAAAGAGAAGCTTACTAAGTTAGATTTTAAATTTCATTTCTTCCCTTGGTGGAGAGATCCGGGTTATCGAATAGGGTCCTATCCTTCAATGTCTACTGACATGCAAGATTATTTTCTTAGACTAAAAGCTCAAGACATATATCTGGATCATGAGCAGTGCAATTGGTATGCTCTCAGATTCCAAACTCAAGGCGAAGATATGAAGAGGGAGTTTCCCTCAACGGCCGATGAGTGTTGGGAAGTATCTAATCAAGGCACCTACTATGCTAAATTCATTACTCAAGCTCGCTTGGAAAAGCGGGTATGCTTTGTGCCTTATGATGATTCTCTTCCTGTCTATACCGCTTGGGATCTTGGGTATAATGATTCAACATCTATTGTGTATTTTCAAGTTCATGGTAAAGAGATAAGACTGATTGATTATGACGAAGGTAGTGGAGAATCACTCTCTCATTGGTTGGGAATAGTCAAATCTAAACCTTATGTTTATGAAAAGCATCTTGCTCCTCACGATATTATGGTTCATGAATATTCATCTGGTATGACTCGTCAAGCTTCAGCTAGAAAAATGGGTATGACTCTTTTACCTGTTGAAAAAGTCGCGATTATTTCTGGTATTGATGCTTCTCGAAACATTTTAAATAGGTGCTGGTTTGATGAAAAGAAATGCGACAAGCTTATTCGGGCACTTGAAAACTATAAGAAAGAATGGGACGATCGGCATGGATGTTGGAGATCTAGTCCTTTACATAATTGGGCATCGCACGGCGCAGATTGTTTTCGTACACTCGCTACGGGTTTGCATTACATCACTGGAAAAAGAACTCAAGCGGAAGTTGATAGAGAAAGGTTAGAGGGAAGTCGTGATGCTTCAGGTCTTCTTCCTGGTTCTTTCCTTTATGATATCGATACTCAAGATCACTCGCGCGATCCATTTAGAGGTCAAAAAAGACCTACTTTCTAGAAGGCTTGTCATAATATTATCTTTGTTGTATCTTCTTATCTTACAGCACATTACGTCAAGGTAGGTTCATATTTCTTTTTATTTTCCGCCCTGGAACAATGCATTAGAGCCTTCACAAGGTAATGTCCGTCAGTGGCTAGATAATCTATACTCTAAATTTCAGCCGATAGAACAATCTCGATGGAATCAATCTAACATCGATACCATGTTTTATGCGGGTGCTCAAACTTTTGTTAATCGATATTTCAACTTTTCTCCCAATACTCCTTCAGGTCAGTACTATTTCAACTTGATTCAGCAGCCTGTTAATATGGTGACAGGTTACGAGAGACAGCATCGAAAGAATTTCTCTTACATCCCAACTGAGGGTGCTGATCCTAAAACGACCGACCAATATACAAAGCTAATCACATCTGTTGCAAATCAAGGCGCTATTCACGAGCAAAAATCTAAGGCCAAAGAATTAGCAGCAGTTGCAGGCATGTGTTTAGCTCAGCCATACTTAGATTATTCGAATGGTGACCAAGCTCAAGGCGAATTAAAAGTTAAGATCTGGGAATATAATTCATTTTTGGTTGATCCTTACTTTAGATCTCCTGATATGTCAGATGCTCAATTTGTCTGGTGTCAAGAATATATTTCTAAACATGAAGCTGAATCTAGATTTCCAGATAAAGTAAGTACAATCAGTCCAATGGCTGGGACACCTCAGCGTTATGGTAACTTCTATTTCCTTCCTGAAAACTATAACATGGCGCGCAATGACTTAATGGTCTTGTCTTATGTTTGGTATAAATGGAGAGGCAAGAAACAAAGATTATATAGTAAGTCACGCAATCAATTCTTTGACTTTGCTAAGGGTAAAGAAGACATTGATATGGTGCTTTATAACATTCCCGATATGGAGCTTGTAACAGTTGAAGTTCCTCAATGGAAATTAGCTGTCGTTTTGAATGACCAACTTATGTATCAAGGAGAAAATCCTCTTGGAGATATAGCTTGTCCATTTGTTCCTTATTTCTGGAATTATGAACCTCACAATAATCATTACGATTTAAGAGTTAGATCTCTTGTTCGTACAATGAGAGACCCACAGTTTCTTTTCAATCATAAAGTCTTAGTCAATAATGATATTTCTGCTGCGACTATTAATTCAGGTTGGAAAAGAAAGATTGGAGCTGTTGCAAATGAAGACAATCTTAAGAAAGGTTCTCCTGGTTATGACGTGATAGTCAATGAAGGCTATCAAATGTCAGATGTTGAAAAGATTATTCCAAATGCAGTTCCACAATCAGACCTTGAACTTGCTGAGCAAATGTCCAATCTTATCTTTAAAACTTCAGGTATTGACTTAGAGAATTGGTCAGGACAGCAAGATAAACAAATTTCTTCTTTAACTGCCATGATTAAGCAAGCAGCTAATCTAATGGTATTCCAGAAGTACTTTGATCAATGGGATTATTCAGATAAGCTGCTTGGCGATAAGTTACTTCTCATCGGTCTTAACAATTGGAATGCTGCAAAAGTTTCTCTTTATATTGGTGAAGAGCCAACTCCTCATTTCTATTCAAAGATCTTTGCAAAATATCAAGTGATTGTTGAAGAATCCGATTTAACTCCAACTCAACAGAACTTACAAGCCTCTCAAATGCTTGAGATAAATCAAATATTCCAACGCGAAGTTTTCCCTCCTTCCATGATTATTCCAAAATTGAATATCACTGGCAAAGGGGAAATTATTCCGTACCTACAGAAACAAGAAGAACAACAAGCTGCCGTTCAAGCAGAACAGCAAAATATCCAGCATACTGTTGAAGAAATGAAGCTAAAAGAATTGATGTCTAAAATTCATAATCAATTGTCTCAAGCTCGTGAAAGAGATTCTCGTAGTGAATCTAACATTGGATTATTTGAAGAAAGAATGTCTATGATTAGCAAGAACCATGCGCTTGCATCTAAAGAAAAAATGGCAGCTCTTGCTCAATTACTAGAAACCATTCAAAAGTTTGGTGAAGTTGAAACATTCCTCAAGTCTAATGCTTTGGATGCTATTAAAAGTGATGAAGAAGAAATTGAGAAAGAATCAAGACAAGATGTTGAAAGACAAGAAGCTTCAAAACGATTTATCGAACAGATTATGAGTAGCCAACCTTCGCAAGGTCAAAACCAGATGCAAGGTCAAGAGCCTCAACAACAAATGTAAAGTGTTTATAGCTAAATATGGCTGTAATTTGGTATAAATGAATTAACAAGGGCCTATAGGCTCAAAAGGGGAAGTTATGGCAGGCGGTCGTAAAATTGATGACCACAGCTTTTGGGCTGGGTCTAAAGGTAAAGATAGTGTGTTTCCTGATGGACCACACAAAACAAAAGATGAAAGTTCAGCTGAAGGCGTTGGCCATGTAGCTTATTATGAAGATACCACTGAGGCTGTTAAAAAAGTCCAGATGGATGCTTCTAAGAAAGTTAAAGGTCACCCTATGAAGACAAGTCACTTTCACTAAAATTTGGAATGGGTTTCTATAGCCCATTCCTTTTATTTGAGGCATTATGAAAAGTACAAAGACAGTACAAAGTTATAAAAACGTTGCTGCTGAAAAAAATCGTTCTACTTTAAAGAATACTAAGCATGGTTTTGAACAACCAGATCGTATTAAAGAGCAGAACAAAGAATGTCAGCCAGAAGATGGTGTAAAATCTGTTTGGGATTTTAGATGCCCTCAATATGATCAACGCTCATCCAACTTTGTAAATGCAGGAACTCATTATGGAGTTGGCATTAATCAACCTGTTGGACATGAAGGCAATCCTAAACCTGTTGTTCCAGCTCTTCCAAGAACCAGAATGAATACTCAGCAAGTTGATGATAAAGGTTAAAAAAACAAAATATAAACAAGCCCATACCGACAATGTTAAAATGGGAATGGGCGATTATTATGGTACAGGTGTTCGCAATCCTTTAGGTAAAATCCGAGATGTGACAGGATTTAATGAAGTGAGCGATAAGAAAATAGGAAAACCTCCTAAGACCCTGGCATAATAAGACCTTTTGTCATCTTGTCGAAAGTCGCACTTCTACTCATCTCTGAATAAATATCATCTATTTGAAAGTCCTGAAGATCATCAGCTTCTTTTGCTTCTAACTTATCTCTATGATTAAGAAAATTGTCTATACTTTCGATCACAGTTTTATTTTCAGTTAGCTTATCCTTTTGAAATTGTTCCCATAATTCTCTTGCAGGAAGCATCCATAAAACCTTTATTATTTCAGTCCCAGGATACGCCTTAAATAACATGGAATTAGTTTGAGCTTTAGGTTTAGTAAGTCTTGGTTGCCAGATTAATCTTTTAGTGACTCCATCATCATCTGTTCTTGCATGAGCAAAAATATAAAAGGGATGATTACCAAAAGGTCGCTTATTAATCAAATCTTGGCAGCATTCACTTATATCAAAACCTTGCTTTGTGAAGTGCTGTAAACGGTCATGAGCATCTAAAATATTTACTTTCATATGAGAAGTCCTCCAAATTATCAATCATAAACATACATAATGACAAATGTGTTATATTCGAATCAACAAGGGGGTCATTATGATGCCTGATAAGATCCATAGCACTATAGAAATCGATGTCGATAATAGCTGCAATAACTGCTGCTGTATTCCAAGAAGAACAAGAAACCGTGGACATATTAAAATAAAAAGACAGCCTACTGCTGCTCATTTACAAGCGATTCAAGAGAAAGAATTGGCAGAAGGTACTGATTTAAAAAATCATAAGATAACAGCAACTCCAGTTTCCGATGTTACTCTTGTCGAAGAACAATCTAATAAAGTTTTTAAAGAGTTGAATCAGGATAAATAAAATTATTTTGAGGATATCTTTTGTCGGGTGGGGGTGGTGGTTCTATGAATGGGCCATGTACGACACATTGACTAAAGTCAGGCTTAGGAAGCTCTGAAGGGACCATATCTATAGCTTTGATTTAAACTTGTAGAATATCACCTTTATTTTACCATCTGTTTGAAATTCTTGCCTTACAAATTTCCAACCTTGCCTATATTGCTCAAGAGCAAGAGCCTCTTTTTCACTAAGGGTTATGGTAACCCATTTAGTAGTGAAACGATTAGGTTCCATTAGAATCTATATCAGAATCATCCATCACAAAGAAAAGATCAAGAACAGGTCTTGCAAATTCTGTTTCTAAATCTGATTTGGCTTCAGCAATTAAAGCAGCCCTAAAACGAGTAAAAACAAGCATGACTTTACCGTTTTCTAGATCTTCTTGCCTGAGTAATTTCCAACCTAGATGCGATTCAGAGACAACCCAATCAATAATTGCATCTCTTGAACAGCTTAACGTTTTTAAATGTGTAAAAGATACTGGATTCATTTTTCTCCTTTATGACGTAACTTATGAGAAACCCTAAAGATAGATACATGATTCCAATTCATATTATCCCGATTATAGATTTGTTTTTCATTCAATTCTTCAGCTATTTTTCTATAAGAGGTGCAATCCTTCCTTAGTTCCATGATATGTTTTAAGATTTGTTGTTCTTTTTTATCCTTATCTAAATGAATTTTATCTTCACGTAATTTAAAACCATAAGGGATATAACCGACTCTTTGGCCTCTTCCTTTTTTGACTTGTAGAGCTGATTTAATCCTAAGACCAATTATAAGACGTTCATATTCCGCAAAAGCATCTATCATTCTTTTCATCAGAATGGAAGAGGGATCATTATCATCTTTAACATCTCCACTAGCGCTGATTAAACGAGCTTGCTTTCTTTCAACAGCCCTTTCAATCATGGCATTTACGATAATATCCCGACCGATTCTGTCTCTATTAGCAATTAAAAGAACATCGCCTTTCTCTAATGCATTAATAGCAGAAATTAAGGCAGGGCGTTTTTCCATGCAAAGCGCCCCGCTAAAACCCTGATCAGAAAATTCTAAAACATGAGCATTAGGGTCATTAATAAATTTATGACACTTTTGTCTTTGGGCTTCGATTCCCAAACCTGATTCTTTTTGCTGATCAGTACTAACCCGAAGATATATTGCATATTTCATTAGTCACCGAAAATATAGGGTTTTCCAGACAAGTTGATCATATATTTATTAAAAAATTCCAAAATACAAAATTGATTGAATGGGGTAGACACAGAATGATAAAGGTCATCAAATTCTAAAAGTTCATCGATAACTAATAGATAGTAATTTACATCATTTTTACAGCATTTCATTTCATATACAGATACTTTTATATCGGAATAATCACCCGCTCTTTCACCTTCTGGCCATACTTCTAATTTAGTATAAAAAGACGAAGTTCCAGAGGCTCGATTATCTTTCCATAAGTGTCTAGCCCCCTTTTCAAAAGCTAATCCTCGTTTTCTTCCATTTCTACTTCAATACGCTCAGTAATTAAAAATCATTTCTTGCAGAAATATTTTAAAAACCACTCATATGTATTTCATCATCAATAACTAGGAGTTTATCCTAGATTAGTTTCAATGTCGTACAAAACGCTATGTATTTCCATGAGTCCTTACAAAACAACAGGAGGAAACACAGATGTCTGATGATAAACCTAAAGACTTTATGGACCCAACTCAACCATCGATATTGATTGGTTTCATAAACCGGGATTCCCACCCTTCCATTATCTTCTATTTTCACTTCTCTAAACATCATTTCTCCGAATTTTCTTTGATAGCGTCTCTTATTTCCTACATTTTAATACACATCATTATAGTGTGAAAATCTTGAGCCACTACCTTGGCTAGTTCAATTGCGTCTCTGACAGTCCAGTCTTCATAGTCATTTTTTAAGATTTGATCTATAAAATCTTTTTGATCATCTAAATCGTTCAATTCCATGTAACTTCAAAAAAATCTGCGAAATATGTTCCTTATTGGGCCTGATTTATGTAACGCGATGTCACGAAAAGATCTATAAATCATCTCCACTTGGTCATTTTCTTAGGGAAAAGCTGTTTTATTTTTTCTAAATTTATGTAACGCGATGTAACAGTAGATCTTCTAAGTCTATTTTCATATTTTTCCTTTAATGTTGTTACGCTACTACCTCGTAGCGTAACATAAAAGAGATTAAAAAGTGCAAGATTTGACATTATAAGCTTGAAAAAATCGTAATTAAGAAGGTTTATTGAAAAGGGCTATCTCTATCTGAATCGGTCACATTTAGATCATTTGACTCATTTGACTCATTTGACTCATTTGACTCATTTGTAATCTTTGCTGCATAAATATGTTTTTGTATTTTCTCGTCAGTTTTATTAGCCATATCTAAAATGATTTTATCTAATTCTTTAAGTCGTTGTTCACCACGATGAAAAGCAGATATTTCAGGCATTTCTCTATTTATTGGATTCATCTTTAACCTCCGGTTTAACTTTTGGTTCACTATTAACTACAACAAGACTTCCGTAAAAAGTATCAATGAAAGAAAAATAGTCTTCAAATATATATAGACCAGGATTATTAGGATCCGGGATCATTTAATCAATCTTCCAACTCAGGGATATATAAATCCTCTCTAATAGCTTCTAAAGTCTGTTCCTCAATGTCTGTAACATTCTCACCATATTTAAGACGGGATCTTATTTTATCTCTCGCGTCATAAATCGAACAATATATCTTATTAGAAAATAGAATCATCTTTAAAAGGGTGCTATCCTCAAATGTGTCTCCTTCAAATTCTATCTTAAACTTCATTTAAACCTCTTCTCAGCAATGATCACAACTTTGCCTCTAGTCACATACTCGATAGTTAATTTGTAACCATTTCGTTTATAATTGGCAATCAACCTTTTCACTTCCCAAGATTTACAATATATCGTTTCTATAGAATTCATTCCACAATACCTCTTGCGTTAATGGGGTGCGGACGCAGCGACTCACCCGGACAGACCACCTGTCTTAACCCCAAAACAAATAATAAAATATTGATAGATTTACTTGCTCTAATATAAATCTTTTAGTTTAATGGGTTTACATCCAAATCGCAGCTCAGCGTTAAGGGTAAAGGATATAAAAAATGACAGAACCCGTTGATAATCAACCATCAGAAAATATTTCAAATTCCAAAGCAAGTGATAAAGAATTAAATTTTAGAGCTCTGCAAGACAAATATGAAAAACAACTTTCTCAAGAAAGACAAGCTAGAATAGAACTTGAGAATAGACTAAAGCAAGTTCCCGATTCAGACGACGATGATAGTGAACCATATGTCGATCATAAAAGACTTAATAAAAAGCTCGCAAAATTCGGTGAGCAAACCAAACAAGAAACAAAATCTGAAATTCAAAATGCAGTTCATTCAGCATTGCAAGAAGAAAGAAAACAAAATTGGCTTAAGAATAACTCAGATTTTTATGATGTGTTACAGCATGCAGATAAGTTTGCTCAAAAGGCTCCAGAATTGGCTGAATCGATATTGGAGATGCCAGAAGGTTTCGAAAGACAAAAGCTTGTCTATAAGAATATCAAGGCTCTCGGTATGGATAAACCGGAAATCAAGGCACCAAGTATTCAAGACAAGATTGATGCTAATAGACGCAGTCCTTACTATCAGCCGTCTGGCGTTGGAACGGCTCCTTATTCTTCACAAGGCGATTTTAGTGCGACGGGTCAGAAGCAAGCATACGATAAACTTCAAGAACTAAAGAAAAACCTAAGGATATAAAATGCCATTAGAAAAAGGCTCTTCAAAAAAAGTTGTCAGTAAGAATATTAAAACTGAAATGAATGAGGGAAAACCTCAAAAACAAGCCGTAGCTATAGCATTGAGCAAAGCCGGCAAAAGCAAAAAAAAAACAAAGTAAAGGATAGTATATGGCAAAGGCTAAAGAAAAAGTTATTGAAAAGATGGCTAACAGTCAAAAAATTGCTCATGTTGAAAAAAAAGACATGAAAAAAGAGATGCCTAAAAAAGATATGAAAAAGAAAAAGTAATTCACAATAGTTCTCTATTGGATGGCCAAGGAATTAACCCTTGGCTTTTTTGTTATTATATTCATGCTTAAATTTTGGAGATCAAAATGAAATTATTAGTTTTAACTGCCTTATTTATGTTGTCTTGTTCAAATGTATTTTCAGGTCAATATGTAGGTTTGAATGCAGGTATTGATTCTTTGCATTTGACATCTGGAAAAACACAAGGTTTAAAAACAGGTTATAAAGCGGGATTGAATTATGGTTATGTATTTGGAAATGGAGTTAGAAGCGAGGTTGAATGCACATATGATAAAAATAATTACAAGACTAAATATGTTGTAGAAAACGATAATGTAGTTTCAAAAGAATATAATAACATTCATTCATGGGCATACATGGTCAATGTTTTATATGATCTAAAACAATTAGCAGTAAAAGAAGTTACTCCTTATTTTGGTATTGGAGTTGGATATTGTCAAAATACCCAACATAATAAAATCAAATATGATTCGACTACAAATGAAGATAAATTGAAAGATAATCGGTTCGCTTATCAAGCCATTTTAGGTCTTAAATATGCGATCAATACTGACTATTCAACAGCTCTAGAATATCATTATTTCTGTGGTCAATCACATGCTAAATCTCATAGACTGGGTCTCTCAATAATTAGAAGTTTCTAATTTATTCCAAGGGAGAAATCCCTTGGTTTTCTTAATGTAAATCCGGCTTTACATTTAACTTCCAAAAAATTCAAAACTTTCATAACATGAAGATTCGCAGACACTTGCGTTAATGTGTCATTCGCGTAAGAGGAATTCGCATCCCTCATCAGATATGATCGAGAACTGACGTAACTAGGCTCGTCTACCGATCCTCATATCGTATCAATATCAACAAACAAAAGGTTGATAGATGATCACGAATACTGGGAATCTAGGCCCTATGATTTTGCAGTCGCTCGCGCCTGCAATGTTATATGTTCCTACCCCTACAATGAACTATATTACTATCTGCGATAAAGTATCTATGCCAACTCATGGCGGAACTACATGCAGATTTATGCGCCCACGCGCACTACAACCACCAACCATTCAGTTGGGGAACTCAGGAATAGATCCACCAGCTCAAGTGCCACAAAGAGACATCATAGATGCTCAAATGGCATTTTTTGGTACTGGATGTATCATTAACGAACAAGTTATTTTGCAAGACCAAGAAGGCGTTTTAGCTTGGGTATCTGAAAGACTAGCTGTTGCTATGAGACAAGCGGAAGATTTAATCCTTAGAGATTATGTCGTTTCTGCTGCTTCTCAAATCAATGCTGGTGGTGGATCCAATGGGGACAACCCAACTAACTTAGGAGTCTCTGACTTCTCATTAGTTGCTACAACACTCGATACAAACAATGCATATAAATTTATGTCAGGGATTGAAGGCATGGATCGGTTTGGTACAGGACCTGTTCGTTCAGCATATTTTATGTTGAGCTCAACAGAACTTCAAACCGATATGGATGCGCTAGTTGGACAAGGCTTCCTATCACAATGGAACTACCCTACCAATGCATCAGCGTTGCCTTCAGAGTATGGATCTGTTTTCAACATTCGTGTTTTAACAAGTTCAGAAGCTCCTGTTGCTCGTGGCGCATCTGCTAACGGAAACGATTTGTATTACAATACTGTCGTTGGTAAGCAAGCTGTAACACACATTAATCAAGATGGTTTTTCAATGAATTTGATTTACCGTGACCCATACTATAGTGGTATGTTGGCCCAAAATGCTACTCTTGCGGTGAAGTTTGCTCAAGCGCAAGCTATTACTCAGGATACAGCTATCCGAAACCTTCTAAGCACACGCTTATCAAATTTGGGGGTTTAAGATGACTGAATACTCAAGAATGGCTAAGGGTAGATTCGTATCTACTGGACAAGCAAAAATGATTAATCTGCCATTCGTGCCAGATTATGTTGAATTAATCAACTATACAGCTTCTGCTTCTGGAGCAGACAATGGAGTTCCTAATGCACATTGGGATTCCTGTATGGGAGAAGGCGTTGCGGTTATAGATAGATTCCAAGCGGCTAATCAGCTTACTACTGATACCGTAGATACTTTAGGTATCAGCACTTTCCGTGCTGGTTTAGCTCTTCAGTATGGTGCAACTCAGTTAGTTTCTACCATTACTAAAGCAGATCCAGCCGTTGTGACAGCTTCTGCTGCGCACGGATTGAAAAGTGGTGATGTTGTAATATTCCAAAACATTTACGAAACAACTACGACTGGTATGCAGCAAATTTCCGGCATTCCTTTCACTGTTACTGTAACTGGTGCTACAACATTCACAATTCCATGGAATACAAACCAATCGAACTACACTGCTTATACTTTTGTGGCACAATCTACAAGAGCTTCATTTAAGCAAGTGTTGTATCCTTACTTGTATTTCCCAGGAACATCTTTTATCAGTGCAGTTGAAATTAATACCCCAACTGGTTATACCACAGTTCACACAAGTAATGCTCATAACTTTGTTGTTGGTCAAGAAGTTGCTTTTAGAATTCCTACAATCTGGGGAACCTATCAGCTAAATTCTCTTCCAAACATATTAATTCCTGGGTCTCCGATCTATGGATACGTGGTATCTGTGACTGATTATAACACTGTTGTTGTTAGCATCAATTCTCTTGGTTACACAGCATTTAACTCTAATCAAGTATTTGCAAGCTTCCCTGGAGAGTTCTACCCACAGATCGTAGCAGTGGGCGATGTAAATACCGGTGGAGTACAAATATCGGCTGGATCACAATTGTATCCTCCTCCTTATTCTGTACAAATCGGTACAACTAGAATTAACACTATCAATGGACCTGCAATCCAAGGGGCTTATGTAAATAACACCTCTCAAGGATTCATCATTGGTGCGGGTGTTGCTCAAGGCGATGCATCAGCAATACTAATTGGAACTGCTGAAGACGTAATTTATTGGAGAGCTTTCCTCCATGACATTTCGTTGTGTTCATCATAATTAATATGGAGAGGGGAAACCCTCTCCTTTATGAGGTTATAAATGGTTTTCCCAAGCGCAATTACAGGTCCTATTGCACCTTATTCAAATGTGCCTATAAATCCACAATATTACGTGCCAAGACAATATTTTATTTCTACTATTGTTAATGGAGCCACAACATTGGTGACGACAACTACAGCTCATAATTATGTAGTTGGGCAGCAAGTAAAATTATTAATTCCTATGTTTAACAAAATAATTGAATTAAACAATAAAACTGGTTTTGTGATCTCTATTCCAGCTGCAAATCAGGTAGTTATTGATATAAATTCAAACTTATATAATATATTTCAAACTTCTACATATCCAACTCAACCACAGATTCTTGCGATTGGAGATATCAATAGTGGAAATATAAATATATCTGGTAATGTGAATACGGGAACGTTTATTCCCGGAAGTTTCATTGACATATCACCACTGTAGGTAAACCATGACAGAAGAAAAGAAAGCAAAGCCTAAAATTGCACAAACGGAAATGGATAAACTTGATGATCAATTTCAAGCATTTGATAAGAATGTTCAGGAATTAACTCGCGATAGAATGAATACAGCTCCTGTAGAAGAAAGAGAGCCTCAGACTAAAATTGCACAAGTAGATTTAGAAAAATCTAAAGATATTTATTTGAAACCTAAAAGATCGATTGGTTGCAAAGAAAAATTTAATGAAAAGTTCCGCGATGACTACAACTTTAAAAAAGAATATGTCCATTTTACTGCAGAAAACCATGAGATTATTGGGGAATCTATTGATCTTTGGACAAGACCATTTCCTGGAGTTCCAGCAGAAAACTGGGTAGTTCCCGTTAATACAGCTGTTTGGGGCCCAAGATATCTTGCCGAGCAAATTAAAGGTTGTACTTATCACCGTCTTCATATGCAACAGCATACCGGAACTGGATCAGATGGAATGGGTCAGTACTACGGTGCGATGGCTGTCGATAAAACAATACAAAGATTAGATGCATTACCGGTAAGCAAAAAAAAATCAATATTTATGGGAGCTAATAGCTTCTAGGATGGTGAATCATTAATCTTTTACAAGACGTAATTACTTATATAAGAAGGATCATAAAAAGTCCTTCTAATAGTTCTATAAGCGATAGTTTATTGATCGACTATATCAATAGATTCTGGTTAATGGATGTAGATGCAAGAATTCAAGTTTTTGATCTTAAGTCAAAATATGCATTCCTAACCTCTCCAGGCGTTGATCAATATAATATGCCTTTATATAGCGCACAAGTCGAACCAGGTAATCAATCAATAGCTATGTTTCCTGTTTATCAGGGATTTTTAGATCCATGCTATATAAATGGTGTTCAAGTTCCTCTTCAAACACAAAAGAATTTATTTTTTAATTCCTATCCAAACGTTGTTCAAAATTTACAAAATGTAGAAACAGGAAATGGTGGAAGTACTTATAATTTTAATGTACCTATAATGCCAAGTACTGTTCCAACTCCTATAAATCCCCCAATCAATTGCCTTTTAAGAGGCCATGTTGATCTTACTGGGGTTATCTCTACTGGTAATAATGTAGATCCTCCATTAATAAGTGGTGCAAGAATATTAAATATTGCAAGTGATCCATTTATCTCAGACATGCCTGTTACAAGTGTATTTCCAGCAGTTTATATTACAGCAATAGCAGCAGATGGAAATAATGTGGTTGTGACAGATAGTGGACAATTCTTAGAATCTAATGTAAATTATGGTCTTTTATTATCTCCAGGGCATGCACCATTTGGCAATGTCGCCTTAAGTGGAGCAGCTCCTGTATATAGCACAACATCGAATACTATAAATTATTTGACTGGTGAAATAAATGTAACCTTTCCAGTCGCTATTCCAATTGGAGCTAATATTAGTGTCCAATGTTATTATTTTCAGACAGGATTACCAAGATCAATCCTTTATTACAATAATACTCTTACTCTTAGAAGTCCTCCTGATAGACAATATCTTGTTGAATTGGATGCTTATTTAACTCCTGCAGCATTTTTCCAAACATCACAAGCGATCCCTTTTGGTTACATGGCTGAATATATTGCAAGAGGATCAGCAAGAAAAATACTTTCCGATACTGGTGATTGGGAGCAATTCAATGCTTACGAGCCATTATTTAAAGAACAAGAAAGCCTTGTTCATATAAGAAGTCAGCGTCAATGGACAAACAATAGAACACAAACAATATATAGCCAAGGCTCTATTGGTGGTTTTGGCACTAACTTTGGTGGGGGAACGCTATGAATTTAACTTATACAACGGGAATTCCTGATACCCCAAATAATCCTTCGAATGATCAGCCTCCAATGAAAGTGAATACGAATTCAATAAATTCTATTATACAAATTGATCATTCTGGTTTTAATGATAATGACGGCGGATATCATACAATTATTCATCAAAAATCAGCTACTAGAAGTAGAAGTGGACAAGGGAATACATTCACAAACTTTCCTGCTGCAATAGCCTTAGTAGATCAAATATTTACAGCTGCTTACACGCCAGATACAACAGGTGGTGTTGCCGATACTCAAATATTTAGTCGTACAGGAAATGGAGATATTTCACAATTATCAGGATTTGTAGCATCTACCGATGGTCATCAATGGCTAGGAGGAATACTAATTCAATGGGGAAGAGCTGGATCAGGAACTGTAACTAGCGGAAGCTTTGCTTCAGGTGCAGCATTAGGAACTATTACATTTAAAGATAGATCACCAGGATTAATCCCGTTTCCAAACGCATGTTTTAATGTGTTAACTGTTCCTAGGTATGCCACTACTCCCCCTAATGCGGCAGGAACTATTTCTGTAGATTTCAATACATTATCTAGAACTGGATTTGATTATAGATTTATTTCTGTAAGTGGAAGTTATACTGGTTTTTTCTGGGTAGCAATAGGTAATTAATGGGACAAAAAATCGTTGTAGGTTCATTAAATAAAGGTCTAAAAAATGACGTTACTCCTTTCAATGTCGATAACGATTCATTTCCGACTTTAATAAACGCCTATCAATGGAGAGGTCGTGTAAAAAGAAAACGTGGCACCTCTCTTTTGGGAAGACTTCAACGTTTTATTGGAACAACTGATGGAGCAGGAAATTTAGTTGTTACGATTCTACCAATTCCAATTGCAACAGGAATTGTGTCATTTACAATCGGTGCTGATGTATTTGTAGATCCAGGTGGAGCAAGTCCTGTAGCCCTATTAACAAATAGCGCAGGTACTGGTACTTTAAATAGAACGACTGGTGTTCTCACAATTACAGGGTCAATTGCGCTTACATCTGTGATTTATTTTCCAAGATTGCCTGTTATGGGTCTCGAAGAATTAGCCTTAACATCCACTCAATTTCCAGGCACATTAGCTTTTGATACAGATTATTCTTATAATATTTTAACGACGTTTCCTTATTCAATTTATGATGTAAGTTTTTATAAAAATTTAGCAACCGGAACGTATCCTGGATATATGCAAAAAACAACTTGGACTCCAACGACTTGGAACGGTGAAGATTATCAACAATTCTGGACTGTAAATTATCAAGGCGCATTGTGGGCTACAAATGGGATAAGTGTTCCTTTTATTGCGGCTACAAATATTGGGATGCAATATAAGTTTATAACAGGTGTTACAATTGGTGCAGCAGGTCCTCCTGCTTTAGCCAATTTAACAATTGTCGATCATGGTTTAGTTGTAGGTGATTTTTTATTTATCAATGAAGTTGGAGGAATAACTGGGATTAATTTTCAAACCGGTTATGTTACAGTCGAAATAGATGCACATAATGTAACTGTAGAATTTCCTAATGCAACTCTTGGTGGAGCTTATACAACTGGAGGAATTGCTCAATATCTAACAAATCGTTCTGATACTTCTGTAGATTCATTAAGATGGTATGATGGTGATCCAACAAATGGCAATCCTACTATACCAACTATGGTAACAGGAAAAGGTTGGGTTAATTTCGCTCCTCCATTGTCCAAATTAGCTTATTCTATCGCCGATACTCCTGAAGCTATCTACTATTTAGTAGGCGCTAGAATGATTATTCCTTTTAAAGACAGATTATTGTTTCTTGGACCTGTGATCCAAACATCGGCTGCTGGGAGTCAAATATATCTTCAAGATACAATCATTTATAGTAATAACGGAACTCCTTTTTATACAGCTTCGTTTACTGGTGACCCAAGTCTTGCTACAACAACATTTACTCCTATTCTTGTTCCAGTAAACCAAACCGCAATTCCTACATCTTATTGGGAAGATCAAACTGGATTTGGAGGATTCATATCAGCTGGTATTTCACAACCTATTTTAACAGGTTCTTCAAACGAAGATATTTTGATAGTAGGATTCAGTGAAACTCAAACCAAATTGGTTTATAGCGGTAATGATATCGTTCCTTTTAACTTTTATCTTATAAACTCTGAATTGGGTTCAGGTAGTACATTTTCATCCATTAATATGGATAGAGGTGTACTTACAAGAGGTCAAAGAGGTTATCTTATAACTTCTCAAGTAGGAACACAAAGAATTGATTTAGATATCCCAGATGAAGTATTCCAAATTTCTTTAACTCAAAATGGAAACGAAAGGGTTACCGCTCAAAGAGATTATATAAATGAATGGTGTTATTTCACATATCCTGAGACTGATAATCAAGACAAATATAAATTTCCAAATCAAACTCTACAATATAATTATCGAGACGACTCATGGGCTATATTCAACGAATGTTATACGACATATGGTTCTTTTAGAAAAGCATCAGGTTTCACTTGGGGTTCTGTAGGTTCAGTTTATCCCACTTGGGGATCTTGGACAGTACCTTGGAATGCAGGTTCTTCTAATCTTGAACAACCAGAAGTTATTGGTGGAAATCAACAAGGTTTTGTAATTGTACGCGATGATGGATTGGATGAATCTAATTCTCTTTACATTCAAAACTTTTCTACAAGTGTTGTGACTTCTCCGGACCATACTTTGAATGAGGGTGACTACATAGTTATTAGTGGAGTTCTTGGAACAATTGGAACTCAAGTTAATGGTAAAATATTCTCTGTTGCATCTCCAACTACAAATACATTTACTTTGAATCCAGCTATAACGGCTGGTACTTATCTAGGTGGCGGACTTATTAAAAGGATGTATGTCCCTTTTGTACAGACAAAACAATTCCCAGTTGCATGGCAAATGGCAAAGAAAACAAGAATTGGAGTTCAACAATATCTTTTAACAACAACGGCAAATTCTCAAATACAATTACTTATTTTCTTAAGTCAAGATGATTCAACGCCTTTCAATATTGGTTCTATCGTTCCTGAAATAAACACTGTGAACGATTCTCTTGTTTATAGCACCGTACTTTATACTTGCCCAGAAAGTACTAATTTAGGTTTGACACCTGCAAATACTAATTTGAATCTTCCAACAGCTAGAACTCAAAACCAAACCTGGCATAGAATCAGCACTTCTTTAATTGGGGATACTATCCAATTAGGATTTACAATGTCAGATACTCAAATGAGATCTTTGATTGCAACTGGTGCTCTTATAGCCATTACTGCTGTAACAAGAGCAAATCCAAGTGTGCTGTCAACTACAGCTGCCTATCCTGTAGGAACAGTTATAGAGGTTAATAGTGTTGTAGGAATGACCCAGCTTAACGGGAATAGATATATAATTCTTGAATCTACATCTACAACTATCACTATCGATGTGGATTCTATAAACTTCACTGCATATACATCAGGTGGTACTGTCAATTCAGTTGCTCCAAGAAATCAATTCTCAGAAATCGAATTGCATGGATTTATTTTAGATGTTTCTCCATCACAGGACTTAGCATGAGCGCAAACGTAGTAAATCAAGTTGCTTTCTTAAGGACATCTAGAAACTTTCCTGAAAATATTCCAGAGTTGGTTGTGCAATTATCCAAAAGTTATATTGATACTTCAAATGCTGTAAACGCTAGAACGATTGGAATATTCCCTACTAATCGTCCAGCTATTACTGGTGAATCTTGGTATTTTAATAAAAACCAAAAGCAGCAATCGCTTAGACAGATGTATACGTTTACGACCTTAACAGCGATTACTCATGGAATTATATTTGGTGCAACATTTGATGAAATTGATCGATTTACAAGAACATTTGGTGAATATACAGATGGTACGAATTGGTATGGATTAATTCCTGGAAGTAATGTTGCAATAGCTGGACAAGTTTCATTTTATGTAACGCCCACTCAAATTATATTTTTATCTGGTGTTGGGGCTCCAGCTGTAACTAATGGAAATGTAGTTTTGGAATGGCTTTCAGATACATAAAGTGATAATATAAGTAAAAAGAGGTGATATATGATAGGGGATACAATTCCTGAAGGTTATTCAACTGCATCTTTGCAGAATTTTACACCAAAACAGATGAAACTGTTTAAAAGAAATTTTAAAAATGTAGGGAAAAATAGTTACCTATCAAAATTAGCTGGTGGTGATCAATCATTTTATGATGAGATAGAAGCACCGGCACTCAGACAATTTTCAGGAATTCAAGGAAATATTGCTTCAAGATTTAGCGGTGGTGGTGGTGGTCAGGGCGCTATGAGTTCAAGAAGGAGTAGCGGATTCCAAAATGAAATGTCAGGTGCAGCTTCCGATTTTGCTCAAGACTTACAATCAAGACGTCAATCACTTCAAAGACAAGCACTTTTAGATTTGCAAGACATTAGTCAACAATTAATGGGTCAAAGACCAAGAGATAGATCGCTTGTTCAAAGACCTCAAGAAGATGATTCTGGATCTGGATGGGGTGGTTTAATTGGAGCTGGATTAGGAGCTGGAGCAGGATTCTTTGCAGGTGGACCAGCTGGAGCTATGACTGGAGCTAAATTAGGACAAAGTATTGGTTCATCATTCTAGGAGATTTATGGCTATTCAAATATTACCAGCAGCGCCTCAGAAAAGATCATTCGCTCAGAAATTGAATGAAGGTGTAGGTCGAGGTCTTGAGATGGGATCTCAATTAATTCAACAACATCAGGCTAAACAAAAACAAGAACAGCAAATTAAACAAATGGATGAAACCATTTATAAATTGACTGGTCAAAATGTTTCTGGGTTGCCCGTTGATGCTAAGACTAAGTTTCTTCAAGAAGTGACAAAAGGTGAATATAGTTTAGAAGGAAGAAAGTTGGGTACTCAAGGAAAATCACCAGCTGGTGGTTTAACCGGTCAACCTGTTCCCCCTGAAGTTAGTCAAAAATTAAATGAGATTGTTCGAGGAGCTCCTAATTCTAGTGCTGACGAATTAAAAGGGATGATGGATGAGCAAGGAATTCCTCCTGCATATTCTAATGGCTATGTAGAAAATAGAAGAAGACAAGACGAACGAATTGCTGCATCAAAAGATAAAAGATCTGAAGCTGGACAAAAACGAGCTGAGAAAATCTTAGATGAAGGTGATATTCTTGGAAAGGAACTTCCTCTTCTTGAGTCTTCTGTTATGGCGATGGAAGATGCTATCCAAAATGGAGATCAAAGTTTTTGGTCCCTTGATAATTTAGCAGAATTAACAGGATCGGAACTATTTAGAACTGCAAAAGGTGGACAATTTAAAACAGCTGCAAAGACATACTTCCTAAATGACTTGAAGTCTTCAGGAGGTCGTCCAAATATGTTTATAGAAAAGATGCTAGCTGATGCATTACCTAAAATGGGAAGGTCGGAAGAAGCAAACCAAACCGTTCTTGAATCTTTTAAATTTTCTAATGACTTAAAGAAAAAAAGACATGAAACAATTAGAGATTTAGAAAAATATTACGAAGAATCAATGGGATTTTTACCTGGACGTTTTAATTCAATAGTTGAAGAGAACATGAAGCCTTATATTGAAGAACGTCAAAAAGATTATGAAAAAAGACTTAAAGAAATCGCCGTAATTGAAAAGAAAAAGTCTAAGAAAGGTAAAGAAAAGAAAAGTCAGTTATCAGGAACATTTATAGATGTTATGGGTCCTGATGGCCAGATGTATGAAATCGATCAAAGCGAAGTTGATCAATTACCTGAAGGGTATAAAATCCAATGACACCATCTACATTGAGATTAAAATCACCATCTCCAAAAGAATCACCAAAAGAACCGATATCTTTTCAACCTTTAGTTGAAAATCAACCACGACCACCCCCTTCATCTTTAAAACCAAAATCTCTTAGACCAAAGAATCAAAACTTTCCTTTAGAAGGGGAGAATGATTTAGACAGAGAAATCGAAAGAAATGTTGCTCAGCAAACTTCTAGAATTGGCGAAACTCTTCTAGGAGCTCCGGGTGATATATATTCTTTTGTAAAAGGAATATTTGGAGGAGATCCAGAAACAAATTTACCGACATCTAAAAGTTTAAGAGAAAAATCTGAAAAAGCATCTCTTGGTTATACAAAACCTCAAAACGAATTTGAAGAAAGAATAGGGGAAGTTCAACAAGATATTGCCTCATTTATGATTCCAGGATCCGGTAAATATAATCTTCTAAGAAATATCGGAATTCCTGTTGTTGCCAATCTTGCAAAAGAAGGAATCAAGTTTGCTGGAAGCGAAAAAATGGGCGATGCAGCAAAAATTGGGACCATGATTGCCTTAGATTTGATGCATTTGAAGGGGGGGGGAGCTAAAAAGTTCGCCGGAGACCTATTTAGTCAAAGCGAAAAGATGATAGTAGAAGGAACAACTCTTAAATCTCCAGGATTACAAAAGTCTCTTTCTTCATTAGAAAAATCTTTAGAAAGTGGAGGGTCAGCACCTTCTAAAGAAAAAGCTTTAAAGAAAATTAGTGAGATTCAATCCAAAATGAAGTCTGGAGAAATCGAAGTTAGAGAATTATTGGACTTTAGAAAAACCATTAATGAACTTAAACAAGAAATGGGTGGATTTGAGGTTCAGCTTCCAAAACATATTAAGAAAAAAGCCATTGCAAATTTAGAACTCGTAAGAAAACAAGTTGCAAAAGGTATTGATGAATATGGAGCTCTTCACGATCCAGAATTTAGAAAAATAAACAAAGCAGCCAATGAAGCTTATGCTGCTTATGAATCAAGCGATACGATTGCAAGATTTATTAAAAAACATGCAACTAAAAAAAGCCCTTTAGCAAAAACATTATTTGGATCAATAGGTTATGTAGGCATTAAAGCTCCCTTAATGGTGGCTAAAGGTACTGCAGGACTTCCAATAGCTTATGCAGCATATGAAGGATATAAAGTTCTTCATCAAGTAATTCAAAGTCCGACTTTAAGAAAGTTCTACGGAAATATCCTTAAAGGAGCAACTTCTGGAAATGCTTCCCAAGTTTCTAAAAATATGCAACTTTTAGAAAAAGGACTTGAAAAAGAAGAAGATTAAAAATGATTTCCATCATTGAAATAAGCATCTTCATTTTCAAGATTTCTCTTAGCAATTAATTGTTCATCTCCCATCCATATAAATAGATTAATGAACATTTGTTTAATTCCTTTTAAAATAGAAAAAAAGATTCCGAAAAAAACTATAAAATATAATGCTGACATACCCGTGATAAATATGTATTTACAAATTTCAAACATAAAATAAACTTATCCTTTGGGTAATGTAAATCCGCTTTACATTTAAAATTATTCAGCTTTTCTATTCTGTTTATCATCTTTAAGAATACAGCATTCTTTAGAATAAAACGCCCCTTCCATTCTGTTTAGGCTTGTTCTTGTTTCTTTTAGATCATTCCTAATATCTTTAATATCTGATCTCATATCTCTAATTTCAATATCCAATTCAGCGAATTTCGTATATAAATCAGCCTTGAAATTACGAATGATCGTATATAAAAAAGTGGAGACGGCGATTGAGGTTCCAATAATGGAAATAATTATTTGAGTTGTGGCGTCCATTTAATCTCCAATGTAAATCCGGATTTACATTCATTGTTTCATCATCTTTTTTAAGTGCTTAGCAGTTTTCAAGTTGTCTTCTTGAATCTTAATAAAGTTTTCTATCAGAGCAACGCTTTGCTTTGTGATAGATAGTTCCATGTCAATGCATAGAATTTTGTATCTTTTGTATAAGTCCAGTGGGACTCTGAATCTTAGTTCTTTTTCTTTCATAATCCCCATTATAGGACAAATTACAATTTTCCACACTATTTAGATTAGATTTGCATAAACTTTACCTTATCCTATGATACTTAAGAATTTACAAAAAATATTCTGGGATTAAATATGGGGAAGATCTACATTTGAACTTAACAAAAAAGGAGTTTTTATGTTTCCACCAGGCGCAATGTTATATTCACAAGGTTTTGGAGCAAGACCTGAAAATGTCGAAGTCCCCGTTCTTTCTACAAGAGCACCTACATCCGTTGATACTTCATATCCAGTAGGTAAAAGATGGATAGATACAGTTGGGAATATTGTTTATGATTTAACTAGTCTTTCAAGTGTTGGTGGTGTTTTATCATCTGTTTGGTCATCTGGCGGTAATGCTTTAGCCACGACAACTACTCCAGGTATTGTTGAATTATCAACTTTAGCAGAATTACAAGGTGGTACAGCTCCAGCCGGTGCAGTTCCTACATCTAACGATGTTGCGACAGTTATCGCAGCAGTTGTAGTCGGAGCAGTCCCAGCTGCTACAGAAACAGTTGCGGGTATTGCAGAGATAGCAACTCAAGCTGAAACAAATACCGGAACCGATGATGCAAGAATAGTATCACCTCTTAAACTTACTCAGCTTTTAATTAATGCTCCTCCAGCTATTGGTTCTACAAATCCTGCAGCTGGTTCATTTACAACTTTAGCCGCTTCTGGTTTAACTTCTCTTTCAGGAAGCGCAACTATTACAACTGGTGCAACTGCTCTTAATTTAGCTTCGGATGCTTCAACTGGTGCAGTAAATATCGGTACAGGAGCTGGAGCAAGAATAATTACTATTGGTAACGTAACTGGTGCAACTGCCGTTAACGTTAACACAGGTACAGGTTCTTTTACTTTGACCACTACTGGTGCCGGTGACGTTGTTTTAAATGCTGCTGATACAGTCCTTATCGATTCAGCCGGTGTTTTAGAATTAAACTCATCTGCTGGTGTAATTAGCATTGGTAACGATGCAGTTGCTCAAAACATTAACGTTGGTACTGGTGCTGCTGCTAGAACAATTACAATTGGTAATAGCACAGGCGCTACAAGCTTAGTTTTAAACGCAGGAACTGGTGCTTTAAACATCGGTACAAACGCCGTTGCCCATACAATTACAATTGGTAACCAAACTGGTGCAACAAGCGTCGTAATAGATTCTGGTACTGGAGCAATTAACGTTGGTACTGCGGTTGCTAAAACAATTACTATTGGTAACGTCACAGGTGCAACTGCTGTTAATATTAATACTGGATCTGGTGGATCAACCTATACTACTACAAATGCTGCCTTTACTTTGGCAACTGGTACTGGAACTATAGGAATTTCTGCAGATGCTGCGGCAACTACAGTAAATATAGGTACTGGAGCAGCAGTTGTTAAAACAATTTCTATTGGTGGTACTGGAGCGAACGTCATCGCTATAGGAAATACTCAAACAGGTGGTAGTGTTGCAATTGGTACTGCAATGACAACTGGTACAGTTTCTATTGGTGGTACTGGTCTTCAAACAGGTACGGTAACTATTGCTCCTGGAACTGGCGCTCAAACAGTCGCAATTGCAACTGGTGGTACTGGTATTAAAACAGTTAATATTGCAACCGGTGCAATTGATAACGTCGTCACAATTGGTACTATTACAGGTGCTGCTTCTCTTGCATTAAAAGTTGGTACTGGTAACTTTACTCTTGATGGCGATGCTTCTTCAACATACACAATTGGAGCTTCAACAACTACAGGTACTATTACAATTGGTGGTACTGCAGAAACAGGAACCATTACTCTTGGAAGTTCTTCAGGAACTAACATTGTAGCTATTGGAGCTGGTACTGGTGCAACAACTGTTAATATTGCAGGTGGTGCGACAAACGCTAAAGCTGTAAACATCGCAACTGGAGCCGTAGCAAACGTCATAACTATAGGTAGTGTATCCGGAGCGGCTGCAATTAGCATGTTAGTCGGTACAGGTAACTTTAGCTTAGATGGTGCAGCTACTTCAAACTACACTTTTGCTCCTTCAATAACAACCGGTACAATTAACTTTGGTGGTACTGGTGCTAACTCAGGAACAGCAACAATACTTGGTGGAACTGGCGCTCAAACAATCAACATTGCCAACAACACCGGTATTAAGACAATCAACATTGCTGGTGATTCTGCAACTTCAGCTAACATTATTAAGATCGGTACAGGAGCTGCTGCACAAACAGTAACCCTTGGTTCTACTAACACAACTAGTACAACTACCATCAACTCAGGAAGTGGTAACACTAACGTAACAGGTGGTCATCTTTCAATTGCAACAGTAGCAAAAACATTGATGGTTAATGGTGGAGCTGTAACTGACTTTATTGGTACAGGAGTTTTAACAGGTGGTACACAAACTATTGCAAATACTAACATCGCGACTGGTGATGTAATTATTCTTAGTCGTACTGCAGTGAATGCTTCCACTACTTTGGGTGAGTTTACTTATACCATAAGTAACGGTGCAAGTTTTACTGTCACATCTGTGATTCTTGGAACTCCTGGATCAACACAGTCCGGAGATGTCAGTTCATATGTCTACTTTATAGTACGACCAACATAATTCTAGAATATAATTGATGAAAGGGGATATAACTTGAATAAGTTATAACCCCTTTCAACTTATAGGTATACAATGGAAGAAAAGAAATTTCAACTCGATGCGAAAGTAGAAGGAAAAAATTATAATTTTACATGTAACGCTGATTCACCGATCGTTCATGTGAAAGAAGTTCTTGTTAAATTTTTGCATTATGCTTGCCAACTAGAAGATCAAGCTCTAGCACAACAATTAGAATCTAAAGAACCACAAAAAGAAGAAATACCCCAAGAGGTTTAAATGTCGTTTACTTCAAGAATAGCATGGGAAACACTTAGAACCATTGATTCAGCTACATTTACAGGATCTTATCAAGCAGTTGGAGTCCCTTTAGCGAATCCTTCCTATATTTTAAAAATGGTTAATAATTCTACTGTTATTGTGACCATTTCAATCGACGGTCTTAACGATGTAGATGTTTGTCCAGCTGGAAGTTTTTGGCTATATGATGAAGGTAAAGTAGGATTATCCTCTGGATTTCCATCCGTTCCTAAAGGAACACAAATTTATGTGAAAGGGTCTGCAGGTACAGGACTGGTTTATTTGGTAACTCAGTATATATTAACAAACTAAGGATATAAAATGAGCCAAGCGGGATCAATTTCAAGTTCTGGAGGAGGCGGAGGCGGAACCGTCATTCAAGTTAATACTCAATTAGGAAATGCAACTCCTCTAGCTGGAATCATCATTGTTAATGGTATTGATTCCATAGAAAATAATGACAATGGGATTATAACTAACGGTGGAGTTGTAGGGACTGGGACTCAAAATTTAGTCAATGTTAAATCTACAAATAGACAAACAGGATCCGTAACTACAACTGATGCAACACTGACTACAATCATTACTTTTGCACTAGATGTAACTCCTGGGACATATTATGTTTATGGAAGTGTTCAAGCTTTCAATTCTTCAACTCCTGCATCTGGATCTTATTCTTATTCAGGTGGATACCGAACAAGTGGTGCAGCAGCTACAGAACTTGGAATAGAGCTTCATGACGAATTTGAAGATCCAGCCTTTATTACAGCAGATATATTTTTATCTTCTAGTGGAAATAATGTACTAATTCAAGTTCAAGGTGTAGCTGGGTTATCTATAAATTGGAATGCAATCCTAGAATTTAGGCAGGTGACATAATGGCAGGTAATTCTAGCGTTAGAGGTGATCAAACAGTCACCCATACAGATAATATGAGCTTCGATGGAACAGATCGTGGCGGAGCAATGACAACCGATGGTCAACTTTGGATAGGTGCTACAGCATCAAATAGAGCTGATAACGGTGGACATGTTAGATTGGGATCATTAACAGCTGGCACCGGGATAACAGTAACAAACGGTGCAGGTACAATTACAATTGCAACGACAGCTTCTCTAACAGATCTTCATACAGCCACATATATTGTTAGTTCATCTGGAACTTTAGGAACTGGAGCTAATTATTCAAGTATTGCTTCTGCCATAGCCGCAGCTGTTGGAACTGGTATCAATGCAACGATCTTTATTATGCCAGGATCGAATGGAGTGTATACAGAAAATATTACTCTCCCTGCTGGTATTAATTTAGTTGCTTTTACAGGAGATGCAGACACCCCAAACGTGACAATAAACGGGACTGTCACAATGACAGCTGCAGGAACATCTTCTATTAGCGGCATTAGACTCCAAACAAATTCAGCATTTGCTATTGCAGTTACGGGTATAGCAGCATCAATATTAAATCTTTATAATTGTTATATCAACGCTTCGAATAATACAGCGATAAGCTATACATCTTCTTCAGTAAGTTCAGCTATTAATTTTTATAGATGTTCAGGAAATATAGGAACAACTGGTATAGCATTATATGCTTCTTCTGGTGCGGGTGGAGTTAACTTTTATTTTAGCAATTTTACAAATAGCGGAGCTAGTACAACAGCTAGTACAGCTTCTTCAGGAGCTGTAAATTATTTGTGGTCTACTTTCATGTCTCCTTTTACATTCACAGGAACTAGTGGATTGGGTTGTGCTTTAAGCAATTTCAATACAGAAAATCAGAATGTGACATCTCTTACTTTTGGAGGATCTGCTGGTTCAGCTGCAAGTGATTCAAAATTTTCTTCAGGAACAGCCTCTGCTATTTCCATCGGGGGTACAC
>Ga0163144_10002963_pt1 | contig 38731 bp, 25 predicted proteins | sample OliLak19BULKMAT1_FD_123175 | JGI IMG/M metagenome (GOLD analysis project Ga0163144, IMG submission 123175) | Freshwater microbial mat bacterial communities from Lake Vanda, McMurdo Dry Valleys, Antarctica - Oligotrophic Lake LV.19.BULKMAT1 | ecosystem: Environmental > Aquatic > Freshwater >...
GTAAAATAAGTGGACAGGTTTAATAGTTTATAGGTAGAATGAATAAGACGATCCAATGCAGGCTCAGTCATTTTATATTCTTCCATAAACATAGCCTTGTCATCAGCATTATCAAACTCCGCAATTTGCGACTCTATAGCGTTGGTCATTACAATCACTTCATTGCCTTCGTTTTTTACCGCCTCAATTAAAGCATCAGAAAATTTATTGCCGGTATGCATACTTGCCTCGTCTACATTGGCTACATATAAAATGGGTTTATCACTTAGTAAAAAAATATCCGACAATACCAATTTATCTTCTTTAGATAAATCAAGTGAAAGGATATTCTTTCCTTTTTCGAGGTGTTGTTTACAGTTTAATAAAACATCCAACTCTGCCTTTAACTTTGTATCCGTCTTTGCTAATTTTTCTGTACGTTGAATTTTTTTATCAATACTTTCCAGGTCTTTTAATTGTAGTTCAGTCTCAATAATTTCTTTATCAGCAATAGGATTAATGGCACCTTCCTCCCTCAAAATATTTTCATCTTCAAAACAACGGATCACATGAATGATTGCATCAACCTCCCGGATATTGGCCAAAAATTTATTACCCAACCCCTCTCCTTTACTGGCACCTTTTACCAGCCCGGCGATATCAACAATTTCTATTTGTGTGGGAACGATCCTGTTCGGCATCACTAACTCAGCCAATTTATCCAACCTGGGATCGGGTACATTTACTAAACCAATATTAGGTTCAATGGTACAAAAACGATAGTTGCTGGCCTGTGCCTTTGCACTATTGCTTACTGCATTAAATAAAGTTGATTTTCCCACATTTGGTAATCCTACAATGCCTGCTTGTAATGCCATTGGTATATTTTTTATTTGTTTTTTTATTAAACTGATGTAAGCCTAAGTTTTTTTAAAGTATCTATAATCTTAAAAAAACGTAGCCATATTAACTTGCCAACCCTGTCAACACACGATCTTATTACCCTCCACCTCAACCACCACCTTATTTTTTCAGGCTGCAAAGGTAAGGGATGCGATGGAATGATTATTTTGAATTGAAAAGATTACCTTGAACCCTATAAAACACAGTTACATTGTAATCTCTTTTTTATAATCTTTGCAATTAATTTAAAGTATTGAATACCCAATACAACCAAGCAACCAACTAATATGGCTTTAAGCAGAATCTGGAGTGCCTTTATCATCATCGCAATTTTTGTGGCCGGTATTAAATGTATCATTTCATCTGACAGTAAAATGATCTTTAATAAAATGGTAGTTGGCAAAAGTGGCGATACCAGTAATACCAGGGCCATCGACAGCATAAACCTGCCCCCTGCAATTGCAAAAATTTTGCTTACCAACAAAGAAACAAAAATTGGCGAAATAAAATACGCAAAATCTTCTGATGGAAAATTTACCGTTTACAAAGAGCAAAATGCAAATGGTATATTGAGTACCTGTAGAGACGCTGTAGATATTTGTATTGGCTTAATTGGAATTATGGCTTTGTTTATGGGCTTTATGAGTATTGCAGAAAAGGCAGGAGGTATTAATCTTTTATCAAGAATTATTGGCCCTTTCTTTACCAAAGTATTTCCCGATGTTCCCAAAGGCCACCCGGCATTCGGCCACATGATGCTAAATTTTTCTGCCAATCTATTAGGGTTGGATAATGCAGCAACGCCATTCGGTATAAAAACAATGGAAAGCCTGCAGGAAATTAATGCCGATAAAACGACAGCGAGCAATGCACAAATTATGTTTTTGTGTTTGCATGCTTCCGGTCTTTCCCTGATACCTGTAAGTGTAATAGCAGTAAGGGCTGCAAACAAAGCAGCGGTGCCTACTGATATTTTTCTGCCCTGTATGATTGCCACTTTTATGGCTACGATGGCTGCACTGTTTATTGTTTCGTTTAAACAAAAAATAAATTTATTACAACCTGTTGTACTGGTATGGGTTGGAGGCTTATCAGCTATCATTGCTGGTTTGGTTTGGTATTTAACCACTTTAAACAGAGAAGGTATGGAGCAATTCTCCGGCATTTTTAGCAATGCTTTCTTGTTGATTATTTTTTTATTAATTGTATTGGGCGGATTGTATAAGAAGATTAATGTTTTTGACTCATTTATTGAAGGAGCAAAACATGGTTTTGAAACAGCAATAAAAATTATTCCATTCCTTGTAGGAATGTTGGTGGCAATAAGTATGTTAAGAAACAGTGGTGTATTTGATGTAATTATTGATGCCATGAAAAATGTATTTGCACTTATGGGATTTGATACCCGTTTTGTGGATGCTTTACCCACAGCACTCGTAAGGCCATTGAGTGGCGCCGGGGCAAGGGGTATGATGGTGGATACCATGAGAACTTTTGGGCCAGATTCATTTGCGGGCACCTTAAGCTGTATTATGCAGGGATCATCCGACACAACTTTTTATGTAGTAGCTGTATATTTTGGCGTAGTTAATATTAAAAATACCCGTTATTCTATTGGCGCAATGCTACTGGCAGACTTAGTTGGAGTTATTACTTCTATTATTTTAGCTTATTTATTTTTTGGTTAAGATAATTCTTTCCAAAATACTGTCTCACGTGCAGTTTACGGCTTATTTCAATCCAATTGCATCCATAAAAACTAATTGAAAACCGTTTGCCCAAAAAACATCGGTTCGCTCGAGTAAGTTACCTGCTGTTAAATAACCATTTCTGCACTAAATCCCCTACTTTTGCAGCCCAAATTCAAAATGAGTTTGGTAAATCAACAACATTTTATAAACAAAAACATCAGGGAAATGAACAATTACGAATTGATGGTGATTTTTACCCCTGTGCTTTCTGAAGAGGAATATAAAGCCGCTCAGAACAAATTTGCTGCGTTAGTTACAGAAAACGGCGGCGAATTATTGCACAGCAAACCTTGGGGATTAAAATCACTGGCCTATCCCATTGCCAAAAAGACCACTGGTCTATATTGGGTAATGGAGTATACAGCGCCATCCAGCTTCAATGAAAAGTTGAAAATTCAACTTTTGCGTGACGAATCAGTCATGCGTCACATGTATACCGTACTCGACAAATACGCCGTTGAGTATAACACAAAAAAGAGAGGTGGCGTACATTCTTCAACCCAAAAAGCAGAGGCATAATTATGGCAAAAGCAAACGAGATTAAATATCTTACAGCTATTAAAGCTGAAAAGCGGCCAAAAAAATATTGCCGCTTTAAGAAAATGGGTATTCATTATATTGATTATAAAGATGCCGATTTCCTGAAAAAATTCCTGAACGAACAAGGTAAATTGTTACCCCGTCGTCTTTCCGGAAACTCTTTAAAGTTTCAACGTAAAGTAGGTGCAGCAGTTAAGAAAGCCCGTCAAATGGCTATTCTGCCTTACGTTACCGATTTATTAAAATAAAAAGGTTCATCCTAACCTTCCCGAAAAGAGAAGGAACAGTCCCTGCGTATTGCAGGGGTTGGATAATAAAAAAATAAACAATGCAAGTAATATTAATTCAAGATGTTAACAACCTTGGCGGCGCTAATGAGTTGGTAACAGTTAAAAATGGTTACGGCCGTAATTTCTTAATTCCTAAGAAATTTGCAATTGAAGCCAGCCCGGGTAATCTAAAACAATTAGAAGAAAAGACTAAGCAGCAAGCTAAGAAAGAAGCTAAATTATTGGCTGAAATCAACAGTGTAATTGCAAAGTTGCAGGATGGCGCTTTAAAATTGGGTGCAAAAACCGGAACAAGTGGTAAAATATTTGGTAGCGTAACTTCTGTACAAATTGCACGTGCAATCAGGGAACAGAAAGGCTACGAAATTGATCGCCGTCGTATTCAGATTATTGATGAAGTAAAAGAATTAGGTACTTTTAAAGCTAAAATAGATTTTGGTAACGGTAACGACACTGAAGTTGAGTTTGAAGTAGTAGCTGAATAACTTTTCAAAATATCGTATAAAAAATTCCATTCGCTGATTTGCGAATGGATTTTTTTTGCACAAAGGTCATCAATCTAATTATGCATATCTATTCAATCTCACAAACATTCAAATTGTTATTAGCACGGAAGATTGGCAGATTATTTAATTCAATCAATCGGCATTATAGATGGAGATTGTGTATTTTAGAGTTCATTTTTATTTTAGCCAATATGCGTAATCATTCTATTTTAACAAGATTAATTTCCCTGGTATTGGTTGGGCTATTTTTTATTAGCTGTGGTAGTTCTGGTAATTCTGCATCTGATAAAACATCATTAACTGATACCATTAAACCTGCTATTTCCAATATTGACCGTTCAATTCCCGGCAGTTTCAGTACTCAAACAAAAATAAAATTTGATAGTAGTCAGGTAAAAATATTTCTTGATAGTTTTTCGATATTTAAGATTTTTGAAAACGATATTTATTCATTTTACAGACGCAGAAATTTTGCTTACGCCTGGTTTGATGAAAAAGGGATGATAGAACCTGCCAATAATGTATACAACCGTATTCAAAATATTAGTGAACAGGGTGTACCCGACAGACTTCCATATAAAGAAGCTTTCACCAATCTGATAGAATCAATTGGTACAGAAAACAAAGCTTATGCTACCCTTGAATTAATGCTAACCTCCCAATACCTTGTATATGCAAATACCGTTTGGAAAGGGTTGAATGAAAAACAAATGCAAGGAGTTGAATGGCTATTGCCCCGAAAAAAAATAAGTAACCGCCAGTTGCTTGATTCATTATCCGGTACAACTTTTCTTGAAAATGAACCGGTGTACAAGCAATACCCATTATTAAAAGCCTACCTTAAAAAATATAATGACCTTAAACAAAACAATATTTTACCAAAAATTAAATCAGACAAAAAAAAATTACAACCTGGCGATTCATCCAATACAATTGGAAGCGTCCGTGAATGGTTATTTATCATGGGAGATATAGCAGAAAACAATCAAAGCAACCTGTTTGATATTCCATTATCGGATGGAATAAAAACCTTTCAAATCCGAACTGGTATTGCGGAAAACGGGCAAATTACGCCTGCTGTGATTGCTGAAATGAATTACCCACTTGAAAAAAGAATTGAAACCATCATAGTAAATATGGAAAGATGCAGGTGGGTTCCTGCAACTGTCCAAAAAAATTATTTATTCGTAAATATCCCTGCCTATAAATTGTACGTTGTAGAAAACGACAGTCTGGCTTTTAACATGAATGTAGTGGTAGGAAAAAGCCAGCACAAAACTGCAGTTTTTAATGGAGATGTAAAATATGTGGTTTTCAGCCCTTATTGGAATATTCCCGCCAGTATTATGAAAAATGAAACCCTGCCCGCCATCAGGCGCAATTCGAGGTATCTTGCCCAGCACAATATGGAATGGAATGGTAATCAGATAAGGCAAAAGCCCGGACCAAACAATTCATTAGGATTAGTAAAATTTTTATTCCCCAATAGCCATAGTATCTATTTGCATGATACTCCAGCAAAATCATTATTTAACGAAACCAACAGGGCGTTTAGCCACGGCTGTATCAGGTTAGCAGAACCAAAGAAACTAGCCAGCTACCTGCTTCGAAATGATTCAACATGGAACGATGCAACCATTACTGCAGCTATGGAAAGTGGTATAGAAAAAACAGTAATACTAAAGAAAACAACCCCGGTTTTTATTGCATACTTCACCAGTTGGGTAGATAAATATGGAAAAATAAACTTTAGAAATGATGTTTATAGCAGGGATAGCCGCCTGGCTGAATTAATCATGAAAAACCCTTAAAACTAAGATTTTAAAACAACGCATTGTTTTTTTGATTATTTCATTACATTTGTATAGTCTTAATGATTATAGTGTTTCGTCGTTAGCTGATAGAATTCTCCAAAGTAACTCTTCTCAGTTCATTGTACCTGCTAAATCATTTGAGTTTTTATTAATTTTAAAACAGTTTTTACAATGAACATTTACGTAGGAAATCTTAGTTGGAACATGACCGACGAAGACTTAAGCAATCTCTTCACACAGTTTGGTACCGTTACAAGCGGTAAAATCTTAAAAGACAAAATGAACGGCCGCAGTAAAGGCTTTGGTTTTGTTGAAATGGAAGATGAAGAAGCAGCCAAAGCTGCTATCGCTGCATTAAACGAAAGCGAAGTACAAGGTCGCAAACTAATCGTTAACGAATCTCAACCACGTCCTGAAGGATCCGACTTCAAGAAGCGTAGCTTCGGCGGTGGAAGTGGCGGCGGTGGCGGCTACAAGAAAAGCGGTGGCGGTGGCTACGGCGGCGGCGGTAGTGGTGGATACGGCGGCGGCGGCGGAAGTCGTGGTGGTGGTAGTGGTGGATACGGCGGTGGCGGCGGCAATAGAAGCGGCGGCGGCGGTGGATACAACAAAGACTATTAATCAATGCTTTTATAAAAAATTTCAAAAATCCCTCCATTTAGAGGGATTTTTTATTGGCTATTATTTAATTTGTACATTGTTAGCTATATCCAAAAAAAAATCTGTTGTATTATTTTGTCACCAACTCTTTTTCAATTAAGCAGCTATTTACTTTATCAAAATAATCAACATCAATTTTTACCCGGTAAACTCAAATTTAAACAAACACATTTCATTTAAACCGCTTATTCAATTAAGTATTGAGGCTACGTTATATCAATAGTTTTAGCCGCTTCCCACCCAATAATAGCTGCCTTTCTGGTAGGGCCCCACATGTAGCCTCCCAACAATCCTGTTGATTGAATAACCCGGTGACAAGGTATTAAAAAAGCTACCGGATTGCTTCCAATTGCAGTACCCACAGCCCTTGAAGCAGTTGGTTTTTCAATAGAGGCAGCAATATTTCCATAAGTACTCAATTGGCCCATGGGTATTTTTAACAGTGTTTCCCAAACTTTCAACTGAAAACTTGTTCCTTTTAAATGCAATTTTATATTTTTTAGTTGTTCCCAGTCTTGAGTAAAAATATACAATGCCTGTTGTTGAATTAGATCAACAATTTTTTTAAAATGTGCATGCGGAAAATATTGCTGCAAATCGTTCCAGGCATTTTGCTCATCTTCTGCAAAAGCCATAAAACATATACCCTTAGCCGTTGATGCAACCAACATATTCCCAAATGGCGTTTCTGCAAAGCTATAATTGATGTAAAGATTTTGTCCTCCATTTTTATATTCACCCGGCGTCATACCTTCAATTTTAATAAACATGTCATGAAGGCGCCCGGTGCCGGATAATCCTGTTTCAAAAGCTGCATCAAACAATGTTACCTGTTTACTTTTAAGCATGTACTTGGCATGTGCAACACTTATGTATTGTAAGAAATTTTTTGGGCTTACGCCTGCCCATTCTGAAAATAATCGCTGAAAATGAAAGGGGCTTAAATTTATTTTTTCAGCAACCTCATCAAGGTTTGGCTGATCTTTAAAATTTTGCCTTATATATTCAATTGCTGCCGCAATGCGGTTGTAATTCAATTGTTCCTGCCCACTCATTCTATTTATTTTTGTGCAGCAAAAGTATCACCATCTTAATTGTATTACAACCCGAAAATTGCGTTATTGAAATTCTATCATTTCTTGTGTCCGCAACAATTGTTACAACATCACATTTGTAATTAAAGCCCCCACACACATTCTACCATTAAATGTGTAACAAAATCCAACTTCACTTTTCACAAAAAGAAATTTACCTTTGTAACATAAATGCATCCAGACTATCCACATAAAATATTTAATGATAAACGCTGCAATTATTTTTTGCTGATACTTGCGTTGGCAATGGATGTTTGCCCCAACCAGTAAAGAAACTTCATCAAATACAGGTTCAAAACTCCGCTTTAATAAGCAGGTTTATTTATCAATTACTTCTTATCATTCAACTTATTTTTAATGGAAACAACTACTTCACTATCCAACAACAGTAATACTGTTACCAACGATTTTTTGCCATTGCAGGGCACCGATTACGTAGAGTTTTATGTTGGCAATGCCAAGCAGGCAGCTCATTTTTATAAAACAGCTTTTGGTTTTCAATCTCTTGCATATGCAGGACCAGAGACCGGACTTAAAGACCAGGTTAGTTATGTAATTCGCCAGCATAACCTCACGTTTGTTTTAACCACCGCATTAAAAACAAGCAACCCCATAGCCGACCATGTTTTAAAGCATGGCGATGGGGTAAAAGTGTTGGCGCTAAAAGTAAGTGATGCAACCAGCGCTTGGGTTGAAACCACTAAACGTGGAGGTAAGTCTTATTTAAAGCCAACTGTTTTAACTGATGATGATGGCGAAGTAGTTTTAAGTGGCATTCACACCTATGGAGATACCGTTCATCTTTTTGTAGAAAGAAAAAATTACAAAGGATTATTTATACCCGGCTTTAGAAAGTGGGAAAGCAACTATAACCCGGCCGATACTGGTTTGCTGTATGTAGATCATTGTGTAGGTAATGTAGATTGGAACCAAATGAACCCCTGGGTGAAATTTTATGAGGACGTAATGGGGTTTAAAAATATTTTAACCTTTGATGACAAGGATATTTCTACAGAATATTCTGCGTTAATGAGCAAGGTGATGAGTAATGGTAATGGTTATGTAAAATTCCCCATCAACGAGCCTGCTGAAGGTAAAAAGAAAAGCCAGGTTGAAGAGTACCTGAATTTTTACAACGGCGAAGGGGTGCAGCATGTAGCCATTGCCACAAATGATATTGTAAAGACGGTAACTGAATTACAAAAAAGGGGGATTGAGTTTTTAAATATACCAGCCAGTTATTACGCCGATGTATTGGGCAGGGTTGGGGAAATTGACGAAGACCTTGCACCCTTGCAGGAACTGGGAATTTTAATTGACAGAGATGAGGAAGGTTACCTGCTTCAGATCTTCAGCAAACCGCTGGAAGACAGGCCTACCCTTTTCTTCGAAATCATCCAACGTAAAGGGGCAAAAAGTTTTGGTAAAGGGAATTTTAAAGCACTGTTTGAAGCCTTGGAAAGAGAACAGGACGCAAGAGGGAATTTATAAATATTTCAATTAGAAAATTGCCCTTACAGTAGCTCTACCAATATGAACCGTCCTTGCCTCGCCTGGTTTGCGGCCATCATATTGAATGGTCATTTCTATATTACCTGATAGCCGTTTGGTAAACTCAAGGTTCCATAAATAATTTTTACCGGGCATTAATCCATCCAACAAAATGTAGCCCACTGTAGAGTTGGCAGAACCACCCGGGGCATAAGAAAATTGTATATTGCTTAAGGAAAACCTTGCATTGATACTGCTGCTGGAAAGCACATTGTATTTAGCTTCTGTAGTAAAAGTATTGGCAGTAGATTTTTCAAAATAACCAATGGTATTTTTCTTGTTGTTGTAGCCATAAGTTACTGTAACCCGCATTTTAGTACCGTTTACATAACTTAAGGATGGCTCAGCAATATGCTGTTTCACCAAATAATTCCGGTTGCTGAATTTAGGGGTAAATAAATCGTTGTTAACCGACCTGAGCGTCCAGTTGGTACTAATCTTTTTACTGATATTCCACCGCATTTTTAATGCAAGAGCACGCTGGCTGCGGCTTTCTACGCCAAAAGTGAGTAACGATTTTCCGTTGCTAAGCACCTGTGTAATATCCATACCCCATTTAGCGCTGGTTCGGTTAAAGAAAAAAGTATTTGATAAAAAGGAACTCAATGTGAGCAAACTGGTATCTTCCAGTTGTTTGGCAAACGGATTAAATTCAATTGTACCGGAGGCAATATTTTTTTTATTGATTTGCAACGAAGATGCCAAACTTGTTTTGGCCAACAATTTCTTTATACCAACGGCTTGTTTTGGACCGATGATTGCTTTAGGGTTTATCTCAATACTGTAATTAAACTGTACATAATTGGCTTTTACAAACTGGTTGGTTGGAGTATTTACCCGTATGTATTTCCGTTGATCTGTGAACAAAGCAATTTCAAATTCGTTTAGTTCTTTAATGCCGTTGTTGTTGTAATCTATCCAGGTGTATTCGCCCTGGCCGGCTGGTACTTCTACAAAACTAAATTCCCTCTTTTGTTCCTGCCCTGCTCCTACTTCATACAATACATTTCCCTTTAAAAAACCCTTCCATTCATTTACAGCATATTCTGCTCTTCCCAATAATGTTTCATCTGCTTTTTGCCTGGAAATTGCTGAATTAATTAGCTGCAGTTTGCGATACGTAATATTCAATTTTAGCTGGTGATGTTCGTTGCTCAGCAAATCTGTAAAAAAATTAATATTATGACTCCTGTCTGCCAGGATAAGTTTATCAACAACCGGGTACAAATCGCTTCTTGTAAAGTAATTAACCCCCCATTTGTTTAGCTGAGATTCCGGCGATTTTATATATGCCTGTAATACATTGAAGCCAAAACTGAAAGGCACGAGTGTATCCGTTTGTTTGTCAGAAAGTTTGTTGTACTCACCTAGATAATTTACACCCACCAACAGGTTTTTTATTTGTTTTAATTGCTTACTGATATCTATGGTTGGTCTTAAATAAAATCCAGTTTGGTCAAAGTTATTAATATTGGTAAGGCTAACAATGCTGGATAATTTCCATCCATCCCGGGTAAATTGCTGATCTAATTTTTGCCTGAAACCGTTGAATGCATCACTTCGGCTGTAGTTGGTAATATCGTATTTAAAACGGTTGCCGGTTTTATCCTGAAGACTTAGTCCTGCAGAAGCAATTCTTTCATCAGCAGGTGCGGCAACATAGGGCAGGCTCCAGTCTCTGTTAAATTCCACATTTCTCAAACGCTCCAATGGGCGAAATCGCTCCTGCACATATTCGTATCCAATATTGCTTTGCAGCTGCAAAGGTTTTTTAAAGAGATGAACAGTTTTGTCTTCATTTACATATTGCAATTTAAAAGCTACTGCATCATCATTGCCCTTATCTTTTGATGAGAATAAATTAATGTCATATTTACTTACAGCAAACTCGGTTTTAATTCTTGATTTTGGGGTAAAAGAATATTCTGCTGAAACTGTTGCTACCTGTAATTTCTTTGGCGTCACCAGCAGAATTACCGGTGCCCAATCTCCTTGTTTGGTATTGCCAGGCCCCGGTGCTACCCATTTAAATACCTTGCCATTGGTGGCATTAAAGAGTTGTATATAATCACCTTTGCCTGTGCCCAAATAACTAAACGAAACATCGTACAGTAAAAGGTTCTGTGTGGTATCGTACACATATATAGAGTCGTGCAGATTGTTGTTAAAAAGAGTATCAACTCTTTTATATAAAATTTTACCGGTGGCAAATGTGTCCCTTACAGCACCACTGTAAAAGGCTGTATCAATACCATCACCCACATCGGCTAAAAATTGTTTTTGGTCAATATCCAGCGTTTGATTAATTGAAGAATTTTTTGCATCTCCATTACTAAAAGCTGAGATACTTACCAACAATTTATCATGAAAATTCACCTCATTATTTGCATACAGCGTGGCATTTAAAAAGTTACGGTCTGCATACTCAAATTCAACCTGTATCCTTTTATCTTTCGTTATCATCCGCTTCGGCGTAAAAGTAAGTTCGGCTGTATTGTAGTTAATGATATAATCCTGATCTTCTCCCCTTTGCAACATTTCTCCATCCATAAAAACCCGCTCGGTACCGGCAAGAACAGTAAAAAATAATTCATTATTGGCGCTCTGCAACCTATAAGGGCCCTGATTTCCTTCGAGTGGTACCAATAAATTCCTGGTGAATTTTCCTTTTGCAACCGAACCGCTTAACAATAAAGAATTGTTGATACCTTTTGCAATTTTATTATCGGTAATAAATGAAACTCCCTGGAGCCTTTTATAAAAATTAAGGAAGTAATTTTTACTTTGCCGGATATCAATATCACCAAAATTAATTTGCCAGCTTCTTTTTTTTACCTGTAAAAAAATGCGATCAAAGTCATTAAGATCCTGGGTATTACCGTCTGGTTGTATAGGAATATTGTTATCCGTAATTGCAGCTGTGAGTTCTAAGCTATCGCCGATAAAACCATTCAACTGGAGATTAAGATTAGAACTTATCACCGCATCCTGGCTATTGCCGAATGAAATACCCCTTCCAAAACTACCGTTGTAATTCATATTTCCAAAATCGAACAAACCACTGTTTTGTTTATTACTGTATTTAAAAGTAATGGGTTTTTGAAGCAAAAAATTATTACGGATGCTATCAAATTGCAAATGTTGGGTAACGGCATTTAACCGGTAAGGAAAAACCCTGTATGTAATTAACACGCTATCTGCTGCCGGGTTGTTTAACCAGGTTAATGTGGCATTTACTGCATCAATGCTGTATTGTGTGGCGTTTATGTTTGGTATTGTAACCGTATTGGGAAAAAGGCTCAACGAATCTAGTTGCACTTGTTTGGCTCTGGTTGAAATAATTTTAGTGCGAAGATTACTTAACGGGACTGCGGGTTTTTGTGCGAAGGAAACTTGCACAAGCAATAAGCACAGCCACAGCAAGAATATCCTTATCAATTTAAATGGAGGGGTTTACAGTAGAATGGATAAAGTTAACATTTATTGTGTAAGACCCTAAAAGCGTTGATAGGTGCATTCCAAATTTTTGCTTTTGCCCCTATTCCCTAAAGGGGAATTACAGTACTAAAATCAATGCCCTTTGCAAATACTGTAACAATTTTAAAATGGTAGCTTGCAAAAATTTGGGATGTTTCCATAATGATTGTACTGCAAACAAAAAACCTCCCCGAAAAGGAAGGTTGATTCTATTATTGATAACAACTTAATTACGATATATCCTCTGTTGTTAGGCCTGCAGATAAATATTCTCTGTTGAGCCTGGCAATATTGGATACTGAAATTCCTTTAGGACATTCTGCCTCGCAAGCGTACGTATTGGTGCAGTTTCCAAATCCTTCCTTATCCATTTGTGCTACCATACTTAATACCCTCGATTCTCTTTCGGGCCCACCTTGTGGCAACAAAGCCAATTGAGATACCTTGGCGCTTACAAATAACATGGCACTACTATTTACACAAGCAGCAACACATGCACCGCAGCCAATGCAGGCAGCGGCCATAAATGCATCATCTGCATCCTTCTTATCTATCAATATAGCATTGGCATCAACAGCATTGCCGGTATTTACAGAAACGTAACCGCCAGCTTGTATTATCCTGTCGAAGGCAGCCCTGTCAATCATCAAATCTTTTATTACCGGAAAAGCCTTACTCCTCCATGGTTCTACAACAATGGTGTCACCATCCTTAAACGCTCTCATATGAAGCTGGCAGGTAGTATTGGCTGCCCAAGGACCATGCGCCCTTCCATTAATGTACATGCTACATGCACCGCAGATACCTTCCCTGCAATCATGATCAAATGTGATGGCATCTTTTCCTTCAATTATCAGTTGTTCATTCAACACATCAAACATTTCAAGAAAAGACATCTCTGAAGAAATATCTTTTACCTGGTAAGTTTCAAAATTGCCGGATGCTTTGCTGTTTGTTTGGCGCCACACTTTAAGTGTGAGATTCATATTGTAGTGTTCCATTGTTGATGGTTGTATTGTTGTATAGTAATTATTTATAACTCCTTTGACTAGGCTTCACCACTTCAAAATTCAAAATTTCTTTATTCAATTCCCAGTCGCTTTCTCCTTTGTATTCCCAGGCAGCAACGTAGCCAAAATTTTCATCATCACGTTTAGCCTCGCCATCTTCCGTCTGACTTTCTTCTCTGAAGTGACCACCGCAACTTTCATTTCTATTCAAGGCATCTTTGCACATCAATTCTCCCAACTCAATAAAGTCTGCTACTCTTCCTGCTTTATCTAATTCCGGGTTCATATTCATTATTTCACCGGGTATTTTAACATCGCTCCAGAATTCTTTTTTCAAAGCCTGTATTTCTGTAATTGCTTCTTTTAACCCAGCCTCATTGCGGGCCATTCCACATTTATTCCACATGATTAGGCCTAACCGTTTGTGAAAACTTTCTACTGTTTTTGTACCCTTAATATTCATAAGCGTATTTATTCTGTCGCTTACGGCTTTTTCCGTATCTGCAAATGCAGGATGGGTTGTAGGAATAGCGGGTGTACGAATTTCATCGGCTAAATAATTACCTAATGTGTAGGGTATAACAAAATAACCATCAGCCAATCCCTGCATTAATGCAGATGCTCCCAACCTGTTGGCACCATGGTCACTGAAGTTGGCTTCACCCAATGCATACAACCCTTTAACGGTGGTTTGCAGTTCATAATCTACCCATAGCCCGCCCATTGTATAATGCACAGCAGGAAATATTCTCATCGGCATTTCATACGGGTTTTCACCGGTAATTTTAGCATACATTTCAAACAGGTTGCCATATTTTTCTTTAACAACCGCTTTACCCATAGCAATAATAGTGGCCTCATCTGCATGGCTGTTGCCCTGTTTACTCACCTCTATTTTTCCGTAGCGGCTAAATGCATCAGCAAAATCCAGGTATACAGCCAGCTTTGTAGTACCAACACCATATCCTTCATCACATCTTTCTTTTGCAGCCCGGGATGCCACATCTCTCGGTACAAGGTTACCAAAAGCAGGATACCTTCTTTCTAAGTAATAATCTCTCTCCTCTTCAGGAATATCAGTTGCATCACGTTGTTCATCTTTCGATTTTGGAACCCATATTCTGCCATCATTACGCAGGCTTTCACTCATCAGCGTTAGCTTACTTTGGTATTCCCCACTAACGGGTATGCAGGTAGGATGAATTTGTGTAAAGCACGGATTACCAAAAAAAGCACCTTTCTTATGTGCCTTCCAGGCAGCAGTTACATTACTGCCCATGGCACTTGTACTTAAATAAAATACGTTACCATAACCACCGCTGCATAAAAGAACTGCATGGCCAAAATGTCTTTCCAGCTCGCCGGTTACCAGGTTCCTTGCTATTATTCCTCTTGCTTTACCATCTATCATCACCACGTCTTCCATCTCGTGGCGGGCATACATGGTTACATTACCTAACGCCACCTGCCTTTCCAGTGCGCTGTAGGCACCCAATAATAATTGCTGACCAGTTTGTCCGGCTGCATAAAATGTACGTTGAACCTGTGTTCCCCCAAAACTTCTGTTACTCAACAATCCACCATATTCTCTTGCAAAGGGAACACCTTGTGCAACACATTGGTCAATGATGCCATTACTTACTTCAGCAAGGCGATGAACATTACCTTCTCTTGAGCGATAATCTCCACCCTTCACCGTATCGTAAAAAAGGCGAAAAACAGAGTCCCCATCATTTTGATAATTTTTTACTGCATTGATGCCCCCTTGTGCAGCAATGCTATGTGCTCTTCGAGGGCTATCATTATAACAAAATGCTTTTACTTTATACCCCAATTCTCCCAAAGAGGCTGCAGCACTGGCTCCTGCTAACCCGGTACCCACTACCACCACTTCCAGTTTACGCTTGTTGGAAGGGTTTACCAGTTTTACATGCCCTTTATAATCATTCCACTTTTCATGCATTTCCCCGTTAGGGATTTTTGAATCTAGAGTCATAATTTTTTTGTTTGATATTAAAAGTATAAGATAGAATTGATAACAAATTATTTTGTGGATGGTTTAGCTACTATTGAATCCAATTAAAATAAAATGCCAGGGGCATACTGGCAAATAATAAACATATTATTACCGTATATCCTATACCGATTGTTTTTATGAGGGGGGTATATCGTTTGTGATTAATGCCCATTGTTTGAAATGCACTACCAAAGCCATGCAATAAATGCCAGAATAAAGACGTAACCCCCGCAATGTATATAACAACGATCCACCACTTGCTAAACTCAACTTTCATTGATTCATACAAATTATGATCATCATTACCGGCTCCATACAAAGAGATTTTAGTATCAAGGAAAAATTTTGAAATATGGATAACTAAAAAGAAAAGTAATAAGGTACCTAACAAACCCATGCTGCGGCTGTACCATTTGCTGTTTTTGTTAGCATCAGACCTGTTGTATTTAACTGGTCTTGCAGCATTGTTTTGTTTCCACAATAATAATCCTTGAATAATGTGAAGTATTAAACCTGCAAATAATCCAATCTCCATTATACGGATTACCCAGTTATGGCTCATAAAATGAGCAGCTGAATTAAAAGTATCTCCGTTATCGTTAACAAAAATGCAGGAATTAACTCCTGCATGAACCATTAAAAAAGATATTAAAAAAAGGCCGGTTAGCCCCATGGCGAATTTTTTCCCGATAGAAGCTGTGAAGAAGGATTTCCAGGTCATAAGAAAACAATTGATTTATACAATGTTGCAAAAATACGTAAGGAAAAACCATAAATTTATTTTTCTCAGGTTTTTCTGGAAACAAAATAACAGGGTTAAACAAATCAAACAAACTCTATCTTAATTGGCGTAAAATCCAATTATCAACCTGCTGAAAAACGTGGTCAGGTTTTAAAGTTCTCCATTGAGGAAAATCCATCAATGCTACATAATTAGTAAGCCTGGCCATTTTAAAATCGTACTGGCTTTGCTGAGGCAGGTCAACAACTACAATCCACCCGCCTTCATCCATCAACTGCTCATTCCATTCTTCATAATAGCTATCATCACTGCTGTGAAAATTCAAGACATTTTCTGCTATCAAAATAAATTTAGTAATGCCATCTTTAAACATTTTATCTGTAATATCTCTTCTCAAAGTCATTATATCATTTTCAATAGCATCATTCCATTCGCCAATTAATTCAATAATGGCAAATTCCTGGTCATAATCTACATACAATATCTTCATATACAATGTACGGCTGCCAAATTCATCCCACTGTGGATGTATGTAGTAATTATAAACTGTTTGCGAAAATTCAAATTCGCTGTAAGTGCGGCCGTAAAAGGGAGAACGTTCATCCTCTTCTGCAACGTAAAGGTGGCGCCAATTGTAATATGGTTCAATATCCTGCATGTAACAAAGGTTTCAAAAGGCAATTAATTTGCTCTTTTAAAAAATCAAAATTAAATATTGTAAATGAAACTACTTCTGTAATATTTAATTTGAAATTAAATGTGGTTGGCGTTATTTCTATTACCCGGTTACCTTTATCATACCGGATTAAAATAGCTATTGAAGTAAAAAACTCAATAACAACCTTACCCTCATTTAAGAAAACCCTTCATCATACCCATTAAAAAAGCTCCACTAGGTGGAGCTCCCTTAACTTTAAACCCATATAAATTTTTATTGAACAATAATTTTTTCAGAAAACGCTACCTGCTTATTTTCTGTAAGCACCTTTAATAAATAGGTTCCCTTTGCAGTTTTAGATAATAGGTTACAATTTTCAACCTGATTGCCTTTAGCAATAGTCACAATTTTAGAAGCAATTGTTCTACCTGCTAAATCAGTAAAAACCATATTGTATCTGCCGGGTTTTTGTCCCTCAAAAAACACATTAAATTGATTACCTGTAACAGGATTAGGGAAAACCTTGGCGTCACCGGCAGCATCAAAAGAAGGCAATGTGAATTTTGTTAAATCAAATTTATTGGTAACGTCAGCCTCTTTTTGTAACAGGAAATTTCCATTGGCTAAATCTGATGCATTAAAGGTTTTATCTACATTGGGGATAGCAACTGCCTTTAAATCTTTAAAATTACATTTGTATAAACCTTCAAAAACATTGGCACTGCTTACAACAATATCTCCATCGCTATTAACTACAGCACCATTGGTCGTGTAATTTGCAGGCAAATCTGTAATAGTACCTGTAAAAGTTGCTACCCTTGATTTTACATCAACAGTAAAAACATTATGGTTAGCAGAAATCACAACTAGTTTTCCAAAAGCATCAGCCAGCATATCTCCACCCCAACTGCTGCATTTATTATGGATTGACAAGCCTTTATTACTTTCAGCATCTACCAGGTTTCCCAAATCCTGTACAGAAGCTGATTTGCCAGTAGAAAACCTGATGAGGTGATTGGCATCATTTGTAAGGGCATAACCAAATCCATCTTCAGCAATAACCATTCTTGTAATTTGGTTTTCTTCAGGCTGATAAATTACTGTTGAATTACTTACCGGAATAACATTCTTTTTAACAACGGTAAAACTGGCTTCTTTACTATCTAAATCTAAAAAACGAATATCAGCAAAATGCATAGGTGCAAAATACAACCTATTGTTTCTGCTATCCAATGCACAGGCTGCAACTCCAAATTCTGTGGGTTTTACAGTTTCCGGAGTTTGAGTACGGGATTCAGTATCATTTAAGGTTTTTGTTTTAAAAAAAGTTTTATCTGCTTCAAATATTGATTTTACAACCTTTCCGGATGAAATGTCAATCTCTTTTATATCAGCCCAAAAAAAGTTGTTGCTGCTTTTACCAGTTATGGCATACGTCTTGTTTTTTTTCTGTGCCTGTGTAAAAGTTGAAAATAAGACACATGTTAGTGTAAGTAAAAATAAATGTTTCATAAAAGTGTAGTTTAGTATTTACATGTAATTTATTGTACTTGTTTTAAAAAACAATAATTATAGTAAGATAATTTAGGTAGTAACACAAATTTAAACTGAAGCATTAAATTAACTCAGAGATCAAACTGGTGAAATTCCATAGATGCCCCCTACAGCTTCAACCGGTGATATTTTATTAATCCATCTATAGGCTGTTTAAGTACATTACCTAACTTCAGTTCATAAGACTGGCACATTTCTTTTAAAACATCTTTAAAACCATAAGCAACACTTCCGGTAAAATGTATGGGTAGGGTCCAGCTTTCTTTGTATTTACATATGTGCGTAAAGAAAAAATCATTAAAACTATCCTCAATAATATTTTCAATCATAAAATGTCCCCGGTTTTCTACCAAAAAACCTACAAAACCGGCCAGATACCTGTTGGGTAAGGGTTGCCGGTATACAGCATCGAGTATGGTGGTACTATTTGTATTGTATTTGGCCTTAAACCTGTCCATCAAATCCGGATCGAAAGTATTGTAAAGAAAATATTGAACTACTTTTTTCCCCATATAGGCGCCACTACCTTCATCTCCCAAAATAAACCCCAATCCTGGACTGTTATCAACTATTTTTCTGCCATTATAATAACAGGAGTTAGACCCTGTACCCAATATACAGGCAACACCTTTTTCATTTCCACAGAGCGCTTTAGCAGCGCCCATTAAATCACTGGTAACTTTTATGTCAGCTGCTGTAAACAGTTTCCGCAAAGCCTGTTTTACAATACTTACATTCTCAGGGTTACTGCATCCTGTTCCGTAAAAGTGTATAATTTGAGGAACTGCAGCTTTTAAACCGGGCAACAATTCTTTCTCCAAAATGGATTTAATTTGCATCGAAGAAAGAAAGTAAGGACTAATACCCTGTGTGACGATCTTTCTTTTTTTTTGTCCATCAAGCAGGCACCATTCAGCTTTGGTTGAGCCACTATCAGCAATTAATTGTATGGGCATAATTATTTAAATTTTATACAGGCTACCAAAATAATCACATTTTACCGACACCAAAAATATAATTATTTCTTAATTGAAATTGGATACAAAGTCGCTATTCCTCGCCAATCAGCAAACACACTGTTTCGGTTAAGTATAATTCAATTATTTTCGTGACAATTATAATTAAAGATGAATAAAAAATTACAGATTTGGCTTCCCGTACTTTTAAGTATTACACTTATAACTGGTATGCTGCTGGGGTACACAATGAGAGATACGATGCCGGGGAAAAACTTTTTTTCGTTGGAGAAACCTCATCCATTGCAGGAGGTACTTGAACTAATCAGGAATAAATATGTGGATGATGTAAAACTGAGGGATTTGAGCGATACAGCCATTGAAGCTATTCTTGAAAAACTGGATCCTCATTCAGTATTTATACCAGCAGAGGATTTACAAAGTGTAAATGAAGATATTGCCGGTAATTTCTTTGGTATTGGGGTAGAGTTCAATGTAATTGACGATACCATACAGGTTATAAACGTGGTGCCAAAAGGTCCGAGTGAAAAAGCGGGCATATTTTCCGGAGATAAATTTATTAAGGTTAATGACAGCATTGTGGCGGGTAAAAAAATATCTTCCGAGATGATCCGCAAATTATTGAGGGGCGATAATAATACAAAAGTTACGGTGGTAATATTAAGAGATTGGAAAGAAAAAACACTTGTCATCAACAGAGGTATTATACCTGTAAGTAGTGTTGACGCAAGCTATATGATAGACAGCAGTACAGGTTACATTCGTTTAAATAAATTTTCGCAGGTAACCTATCATGAATTTATGAAGGCACTGGAATTATTAAAAAAACAGCGGTTGCAGAAATTGATATTAGACTTAAGAGGTAATGGCGGCGGCGTTTTAGACGAAGCTACAGCCATTGCAGATGAATTTTTGGATGGAGATAAATTAATAACCTATACAGAAGGAAAACATTTTCCTAAAAAAGAATATCGAAGCAAAAAAGAGGGCTTGTTTGAAAAAGGGAAATTAATAGTTTTATGTGACGAAGGCACTGCAAGTGCTAGTGAAATTTTAATTGGTGCCCTTCAGGATTGGGATAGAGCAACAATTATAGGACGCCGCAGTTTTGGCAAAGGACTGGTGCAGGAACAGTACGACCTGAGTGATGGCAGCGCTTTAAGATTAACCATTGCAAGGTATTTTACACCTATTGGACGAAGCATACAAAGGCCTTACTCAAATGGCGGAAAAGCTTATTACAATGAAATAGAAAATAGATTTCATGAAGGAGAGTTGGTAACAATGGATTCTTTAAAAAATGACAGCTTACATGTTTTTAAAACAAACAAAGGCAAGGTATTATATGGTGGCGGAGGTATTACGCCTGATATTTTTGTAGCATTGGATACCAGCAAAACAAGTGCTGTTTCTTCCAAATTATTCTTAAAGGGCACTATTGGAACTTTTGCCTATATTTTTTTTCAGCAAAACCGAGAAATGTTTAGACAATACAAGCTACCAAAAGAATTTGCAGATAATTACACTTTTTCTGATGAAGGCTGGATGTACTTTTTAGAAAGAGCAAAAAAAGATTCTATCAATCTGGACAAAATCTCCCTAATAGAAAAAAACGCCATCATTCTAAGAATGAAAGCAGGAATTGCCCGTCAAATATGGAGAAACGAAGGCTATTTTGAAATAATGAACAAACAGGATGCGACAGTCAGGAAAGCTGTAGAATACTAAAACCGATAATTTAATTTAGAATGATAATACAGCAGGAATCAGGTAAGAAGCAGCAATTGTAATACAATGTTGCTGTTCATAAAATTGGATAAGGATTAATATTTAGTTAATTTCACCAATCATATTTTTAGTAAATAAATATATGATATGAAAGTTTAAACCCTTAAAGAAGTAATTAAATTTTTATATGATTATTTCCCCAATTAATCTAATAATTGATAATAGGTAAAGATTTCTTTATTAAAAAGTAAGATTTCTCTATTTATTACGTTAAACAACCAATTTTATAAAGCAATACAATCATGCTAAAAACATCCATTAATTTTTCAGTCTTACTAGTAATTGTATTCATTGTCTCCTCCTGCTACAATGTAAAAAAAAACAGTTATTTTAATGAGGTACAAGATGCTACCATTTTAGCAAAGGCAGATGAAATGCAGATTAATATACAAAAGAATGATCTTTTAAGTATAAATATTAATAGCGCAAACAGTCTTGCAGACGTACCTTTTAATGTAAACAACAGTGCACGAGCCAGTAATTTAACTTCCTCCGGAAATAGAAATGAAACCTCGGGTTACCTGGTAGACGTGGATGGAAATATTGAGATTAACCAACTAGGTAAAATTAAAGCAGCGGGTTTAACTAAAAAACAACTAAAAGAAGCTATCACAAAAATCCTTCTTGATAAGCAGTTGTTAATTGATCCGATAGTTACCATCAGACATATGAATTTTGAAGTTACTGTTATGGGTGAGGTAGGCAAACCTTCTGTAATTTCTGTTCCAAACGAAAAAATTTCACTAATTGGAGCTTTAGGTTCAGCAGGTGATATCACCATTTATGGCCAAAAGGGAAACGTTTTGCTTATTAGAGAAAGTGATGGTAAAAGGTTGGTAAAAAGATTAAATCTCAATTCAAAAGATTTCCTTCAATCTGAGTACTATTACCTACAACCAAATGATATAGTATATGTGGAAGCTGATAAAAATAAATTAGCGAATGTAAACAGAACTAGATTGCTATTGCCGACATTACTATCAGCCGCATCTTTTTTCCTTATTGCTCTAAGTAGTTTAAGATGATAATAAAGGAAGCTAATTATAACAAGATAAATTTTTATGAATTCAATTCAATCAAAATCCCCAAAAGCGCAACCTCAAAACGACGAGAACCAGATTAGCCAGCTAATTGCCGGATATATTGCTTATTGGCCATTGTTTATCATTTTCTTGCTAATAACGTTTTTAAGTGCATACATCTATATAAGATATACTGCTCCAAAGTATCTTGCCTCGGCAACACTAATTATTAAGGATGAAAATAAAGGTAGCAAGGATAGTAAGATGATGGAATCAATAGATGCTATTGGAACAAAGAAAATTATAGAAAATGAAATTGAAGTACTGCAATCAAGAATATTAATTAATGACGTAATAAGGAAATTGCACTTATACGCTTCACTTTGGCAAGAAGGAAAAGTACACAAACAATCAGCTTACGTACTGAGCCCATTGGTAGTTCAAGCTAAATCTCCAGACTCATTAAAATCATTTGATAAAGTTTTAATGGAGTATGATAAGAATACAGAAAAAGTAAAACTCAACAACAGCTTTTCCGGCCCCATAAACCAATGGCTTAAAACGCCTTATGGAGAACTAAAATTTGTAAAGAACCCCTATTATTATGAAGGTACCGACTCGAAAAAACCATTTTTTTTCAATCTAACTGCTACTAAGAATATGACGGGCTGGATTTCAGCGGGACTGAAAGTAGCTGCATCCAGCAAACTTTCCAGTGTTATTGATTTAGGGTATACAGATGAAATTCCTCAAAAAGCGGAGGACATTTTAAACTCCTTAATTTATTATTACAATGAAGAAGCAATAATTGAAAAAAGCACACTGGTAAAAAACACATTGTCATCTATTCAAGAAAGATTAAATGTTGTATCTGCTGATTTAGATTCAATTGAAAGAAAAATTCAGCAATTTAAAACAGGCAACAGTGCTGTTGAATTGGGGATTCAAGGTAATTTATACCTGCAAGGGGTAAATGCTACAGACGCTAAACTAGGCGAAGTAGGTGTGCAGCTATCTAATCTTAACCAACTTGAAAATTTTATATCATCAAAAGAATCTAACATTGGAATTTTACCCTCGGCTGTTGGAGTTGCTGACCCTACCCTAAATCAATTAATGACTAACCTCAATACTGCACAAATGGAATACGAGCGTCAGAAAAAGACAGTGGGTGAAAATAACCCTATTATGCTGGGTTTAAAAGAACAAATAGAAAAAATAAAGCCTAATATCTTATCAAATATTCAAACACAAAAAAAGAATTTAGAGGTTAGCCGTAGTAATTTATATTCCAGTACAGGAAAGTATAGTTCCATGCTGAATTACATACCGCAAAAAGAAAGGCAATTGCTTGAAATTAGCCGGGATCAGCAAATAAAAAGCAATATCTACCAGTACTTATTACAAAAAAGAGAGGAGAGTGAATTATCATATGCAGCTACCTTATCAGATAGTAAGGTTGTAAACTATGCGCAAGCAGGCAGGTCACCTGTGAGTCCTAAAACAATGGTTATATATGTTGCTGCATTATTAATTGGATTAATTGCTCCATTAATTATAGTTAATGGCATGGAAATGCTTAATAATAAAGTTTTATTTAGAAAAGAAATTGAAGCATTAACCTCTTTACCAATTATTGGTGAAGTTGTATTTAATAATTCAAAACAACAGCTGGTACTAGAGGCAGGAAAAAGATCTTTTATTGCTGAGGAGTTTAGAAAAATCCGCATTTCTCTCTTATTTCTGGGTATAGATGCCAATCATAAAAAAATTGTGGTAACCTCCAGCATACCCGGCGAAGGAAAGAGTTTTATTGCTGCAAACTTAGCTGTAAGTCTTGCCATGACAGGTAAAAAGGTAGCTTTGGTTGATATGGATTTACACGATCCATCTTTAGGGAAATTATTTGATATTACTTCGAGTGAAGCAGGTGTAAGTAATTACCTAACAGGCGAAAAAGAAATAAAGGAAATAATGAGGGAAATACCCAATCAAAAAAATCTTTTCTTTTTTTCATCAGGATCAATTCAGGAATCACCATCTGAATTATTGGAAAACGGAAAAATACAGCACCTGATAGCTTATCTCGAAGAAAATTATGACGTTGTTATTTTAGATACAGCACCCGTTGTAATGGTTACCGATGCATATCTTTTGTCTTCTCTTTGCGATGCTACCTTATATGTGGTAAGACACAAATACACACCTAAAATGCTTGTTAAACGTATAGATGAAGTAAACAAAATTAATACGCTTAAAAATGCTGCTATCATATTTAATGGTATTAAAACAAGAGGTTTTGTGAAAAATAATTATGGCTATGGCTACGACTATGTTTATGGTGGTGATAAAAAAAGCAAAAAGTCTAAAAAGGTAAAAGCCTAAAAAAAATTAGCATTATTAGTGAAAAATATTGCAACAAGGTTTGAAGGAAAAATTATCTTCGCCGCATTAATAATCAAGTAAATAAAGAAATGGAATTAAATAGTAAAATTTATGTAGCTGGTCACCGTGGAATGGTTGGTAGTGCAATCATCAGAAATTTAAAAAGCAAGGGCTTTGAAAATATTATCACCAAAACATCAAAAGAACTAGACCTGAGGAACCAGGCTGCTGTAAATATTTTTTTTACAGAAGAAAAACCTGATTATGTTTTTTTAGCTGCAGCAAAAGTTGGAGGAATACAGGCAAATAATACTTTTCGTGCCGATTTTTTGTATGACAACTTAATGATTCAAGCCAATATCATACATGCCGCTGCAACAGAAAAAGTAATTAAATTGATGTTTTTGGGAAGTTCATGCATTTACCCCAAAATGGCACCTCAGCCCCTTAAAGAAGAGTACCTGTTAACCGGCTCTTTGGAACAAACCAACGAACCTTATGCCATTGCAAAAATTGCAGGAATAAAGTTATGTGAATACTACCGCAGCCAGTATGGGTGTAATTTTATTAGTGTAATGCCCACCAATCTTTATGGTATTGGAGATAATTACGATTTAAATAATTCACACGTCTTGCCTGCATTGATAAGAAAAATGCATGAAGCTAAAATCAATAATGCTGATGAGGTAGTAGTGTGGGGAACAGGAACACCCAAGCGTGAGTTTTTATATGCTGACGATTTAGCGGAAGCCTGTACGTATTTAATGGACAATTACAATGAAAAAGAATTAATAAACATAGGTACTGGTGAAGATTTAAGTATAAAAGAGCTTGCAATGCTAGTAAAGGATATCATTGATTTTAAAGGTCCGTTAGTTTTTGATGAAACAAAGCCTGATGGCACGCCGAGAAAACTGATGGATGTATCTAAAGTTCATAGCAGGGGATGGAAACACAACATTGAATTGAAGCAAGGAATACAACTGGCCTACCAGGATTTCTTACAAAATCAGGCTATTAAATAAATCACCAGCACTAATATTAAATAATCAACAAAAAATATGAATACAAATAACAAAACAGCACTTATTACTGGTATCACAGGGCAGGATGGAGCCTACCTTGCCGATCTTTTATTGGAGAAGGGTTATAAAGTTCATGGTATTAAAAGAAGATCTTCATTAATAAATACACAAAGAATTGATCACTTGTACCAGGATCCGCACGAGAAAAATGTACGCTTTCAGTTGCACTATGGCGACATGACAGACAGCACCAACCTGATAAGAATAATACAGGAAACACAACCAGATGAAATATACAACCTGGCGGCAATGAGCCATGTAAAAGTAAGTTTTGATGAACCGGAGTATACTGCCAACGCAGATGGCATTGGTACGTTGCGATTGTTAGAAGCCATTCGTATTTTAGGGCTTGAAAAAAAGACCCGTATATACCAGGCCAGTACTTCGGAACTTTATGGATTGGTGCAGGCTGTACCACAAAGCGAAACCACTCCTTTTTACCCACGTAGCCCTTATGCAGTAGCTAAACTATATGCTTACTGGATTACCATCAATTACAGGGAAGCTTATGGAATGTACGCCTGCAACGGCATACTGTTTAATCATGAAAGCCCATTACGGGGGGAAACATTTGTTACCCGTAAAATAACCAGGGCGGTATCTGCTATTGTAAAGGGCAAACAGGAGAAACTATACCTGGGAAATTTAGATGCCAAAAGAGACTGGGGGCATGCAAAAGATTATGTTGATGCCATGTGGAGAATATTACAACAGGACACGGCAGAAGATTATGTTATTGCTACAGGCATTACCACTACAGTGAGAGATTTTGTAAAACTGGCTTTTGCGGAAGTTGGTGTAGAGCTTGAATTTAGCGGTGAAGGTGTTACTGAATCAGGATCTGTAAAAGCATGCAGCAACCAGGCGTATCAATTACCCATTGGTAAAGCTGTTGTAGCCGTTGATCCGGAGTATTTCAGGCCTACGGAAGTGGACCTGCTGATTGGTGATGCCACAAAAGCCAACACCAAATTAGGCTGGATGCCAAAATATGATTTAGCTGCGTTGGTAAAAGAAATGATGGAGAAAGATGTGGAATTGGCATAGATAAAAGATATTTCTAAAATAAAACAAACAGGCCCACTTTAATGATGGGCCTGTTTGTTTTATAAGTTATTTGTCGCCTTCAATTAAAAAGCAGCTCTAAAAAATAAAAAAATAATCAACTGCTAAATCTAATTCCCCGGGTAATTCTGTAAAAAAACAAACTTGCCATTAATATACTATCCAAAAAATATCTCCGTTCTGATTTGTTCAATTATTTCCTGCGTTACTTTTTCAGTAGGATTATTTTTTTTAAAAGCAGCAATTCTGGCGTTCATCTCTTCAATTTTGGCATTGTATTCCAGGTTCGTCTTTTCCTCCGGCAATATTTTGTTTACGTATTTGCTGTACTCATTAAAAGCGTATTCAATTAAAATTCCAGCCAACATACAAACAAAATAAACAGTTACATAATCCCGGGTAGCAAAACCATAAGTAAACCAATACCACAAACAAAAAAATATGGGGATAGGCAGAAATATCCATTGCTTAAATATGGCAATGATAAGCCCCACAAAATAAAACGCAATACCAAAAAACCCAAAATAACTACCAGATTTCAGTGTTAGAAATGGTATAATTATAACCGGAATAAGGATAAACTGAAAGAAAAAAACAATTAATTTGATTTTCATAGCAATAAATTTCATTTACACAGCAAGGTTTACCTAACCCCCTTTTCGATATTTCAATAATAGCTTACACAATTAACATTAAAATAGTGCCATTTATTATTTAGGCAGCAAAAATAGTTATTTAATAGAAGATTTTAAAACAAGACCCAAAGTGCAACTAACTAAACAGAAAATCGATATCATCTTCGCTAAGTGCTTTTACAAAACCCTCCTCCTCTCCTATTAATTCTGCTGCCAGCTTTTTTTTACGCTGCTGCAGCTGAATTATTTTCTCTTCAATTGTATCCTTACAAATCAATTTATAAGCAAAAACATTTTTAAGCTGCCCAATTCTATGGGTTCTGTCTATAGCCTGTTGCTCAACCGCTGTGTTCCACCAGGGATCAATAATAAATACGTAATCGGCAGCAGTAAGGTTTAGGCCTGCATTACCTGCTTTTAAACTGATTAAAAATACTTTTTCGGCAGAGTCAATTTGTTGAAAATCGTTTACCAGTTGTTGCCGCTTTTCAATAGGCGTACTCCCATCTAATCTGCAGTAAACAATCTTTTCTTTTTGAAGCCTCGCTTCAATAAGATCCAGCATACTGGTAAATTGAGAAAACACCAATGCTTTATGTGCCTGTACTATCTGCTGTAACTCTTCAGCCAGCATATCAAGCTTAATAGAATCGTATCTTTTGGGTTGCTCATCTTCTTCTTTAAGCAAAGCACTGGAATTGCATACCTGCCGCAGTTTAAGCATACCGTTTATCACACTTAGTTTGCCTTTATTAAATCCATTTTGTTTAATATCTAAAAACACACTGTCACGTACATTTTCCCTGATGGATTCGTAGAGCATTTTTTGAGATCCTCCCATCTCACACCACAATATACTTTCAGTTTTTTCCGGAAGATCGGTTGCTACCTGCTCCTTTGTACGTCGCAAAATAAAGGGCGCTGTTAAGCGCTGCAATGCTTTTATTTTATCAACATCCTGTTCATTGTCGATGGCATCAGCATATTCCCTTTTAAAAAACTCCCTGCTGCCAAACATGCCTGGTAATAAAAAACTTAACTGTGCATACAAATCAAAAGTATTATTCATTACCGGTGTACCACTCAAAGCTATACGCATGGTAGATTGTAATTTATTAACAGCCCGTGTAATTAAAGCAGCCGGATTTTTAATATTGTGGCTTTCATCTATTACTATTACATCAAAATGTATGGCTGCAATTTTTTCAATATCACTTCTTAAGGTTCCGTAGGTTGTTATTACTACTTTATTTTCCTCCAAACCAATATCCTCCAAATTTCTCTGAACACCATGGTAGATAATCGTTTTAATATGCGGCGCAAATTTTTCCAACTCGGCTGCCCAGTTATAAACAAGGGAAGATGGGCATACCACCAGGTATTTTTCATTGGCAGACTGCTCCAAACGGTAAGCAAAAAAACTGATGGTTTGCAGTGTTTTCCCCAGCCCCATGTCATCTGCAAGGCAGGCTCCGGCGCCAGCCTTTGCAAGCAACACCATCCATTCAAAACCCTTTTGCTGGTACTGGCGCAGCGTTGCATTTACCAACAATGGAACTTTAAACAAAACCACTTCTTCTTTTTGCCATTGCTGCCATTGCTGCCACCATTCCTTATTGATATTTGGCTTTAGCACCTGTTGTTCGGGTTGCGTCTTTTCTTCTGTTAATGCCATCCAGCGGGCAACTTCAATATGTTTATTTGCAACCTTGCCGTGCTTAATTATTGTACCATATTGTTGTACCCATTCTTCACCTACAATTCCTAAACTGCCATCTTTTAACAAGATGGCTTTTTGGCCTGATAGCAGCATTTTCTGCAAAGCCTGCAAAGGCACTTCTTCTGCACCAAAGGTTAAAGAAAATTGCAGCGCCAGCGTATTACTATCATTTTTTTCAATCGTTACTTTAGTTACAGGCTTATGGCTGGAGTAACGGAAATGTTTCAGCATATCCATTCCCACTACTTCAATATTACTGTCTAATAATAAATGATACGCTTTTAAAAACCACTGCTTTTTTTGGGCATCAGCAAAACCCAGGTAGTAATATCCGTTTAATTGTTTTACAAAATTCGGGTGCAGGCCTACCAGCAATTGTACAAACGCTGCTTCCTGTTTTTTATCTCTTTTTATAACAAACACTGCACCTCCCCTGGTAACTTCAAAACTTTCTACCCATCGCCCCTCGGCAACAAAACCATCATACAACCATTGCGGGGTAAGTACTAAAAAAGAGCCGCTTATTTCACTCAGCATTACCTGGTTAACAGGCTTTGTTTCAACAATATGTTGCTCAAAAAAACCATTCCGGTTTACTGTGTAATCTTCCTCCAGTTCTGCCAGGATAGTTTCGGCTAATGCCTGCGGATCATTGCTGTACTGGCTGGCGTTGGCAGCCATCAGCCAGTTTAATGTTTGACTGTCTTTAAAACTTAATAAAAAGTATTCGTTGTTTTGTTCTATAAAAAAACAATTCCGGTTAAATTCTTTTAGGTTGTAAGCGGTGCCATTAATAACAACTACAGGTTCAACACTTAGCTTTGATGATTCCTTAACCACATCAAACTGCAGTTTGGGAGAGTAGCTACTAAAGCTGCAGGGAGCAGTTACAGGATTGTTGTTCCCCCATTTTTTATGATACCAATTTATGATTCGTAAAAATGGTTTTAGCCTTACCATTTTATCGTACAAAGCACGCTCAAAAGCTTTGTTATAAAATTGCTCAAACCCTATTCCCGACCTGCCTTGCTTGTATTTAAGTTGGATACTATTGTTGATTTCCTGTAAATTTTCAGCTGTAAATTCCCTTAGTATCTCTTTTACAATTGTCGGTAAATAATCAAAATATCGTCTGATTACCTGTGGAGTAAAAACCTCGGTTTGGTAGTTGATGGTTTTATCTTTTACAATATGCAGTACCTTAAGTATTTCGCCTTGCAATACTTTTTGTGGTGTAAATAACAATACTGTTTTAATCTCTTTTTTATTGGCCATAAAGTTGGTCTCGATACTCTTTAAATAGCGGCAAACTTAATTGTATATAACACTATTTTCACTTTTTTGAACACATTTTTATTTAAAGACAGGTATTGAAAATATAACAGGATTTAAAAAAAGGGCATTCAATCAACCCTGTACAAAGGGCAGGTGCTGTACCAGTTGGAATACGGCGAAACTCTCAATGGTATCCGGATGAAGAAGCGTATCAGCCACCGCTATTTCTTTGAATGATTCCGTACCAATATCATTTCGTAAAAAGATGGCATTAAAGCCCAACCTGTTTGCTCCAATCAGGCGATAGTTTTTGCAGGCGGCCAGCTTACACATTGCTACCGGAGATGCGCCATGATAATCACTATACTGCTGCCGCAGTTGTTTTGGAGCATCAATAGGAACAACAACATCGTTTAACCCAAACTCAACATGATTTTCTATCATCACCATTTTGGGTGAAATGGTTTCAACAGCCTTCCATATCCAGTAATCATCTCCATCAATATCAATTGAAAGAAAATCTATTTCTCCGGTAAAACCTTGTTGCTCCAGCAATTGGTTTACATTGGCAGGTGTAACTATTGCTGTAATAAAATTATTTTGATAAGGTTGGGTAAGTCTGTGAGCGGCATATAGCTTTTTGCCAATCCTGATATTGCGTTCATCTCCATCAATAAATAAGCCGCTCCATCCCATGTTGAAAGCCAGGTTAGCACAATTACTGTTTATACAATCGTTGGAGCCAATATCTACAAAACGTCCGTTTTTAATGCCGAGACAACTGATAATATAAAACAGCAAGCCATCTTCTTCCAGGCTACTGAAAATACTAAAGCCTGTAGCCGACAAATCTATCTGCTTTTTATCAGCAAGGGAGGCTTTGTATTGCAGCCCCAGTTGTGTTAATGACAACTGAACCGATGGAGAAACTTTATCCCTGATAAGCCATTTAGAGAAATAATATTTTAACCAATATTTTAATAATTCCATATTCCATTGTTAAGATGCACAATACTAAAAGAATAATGTGTAAAACCAGCATTGCAATATCGGATTCTTTTTAGAGCCAAAAAAAAGGGCTGCCTTTAAAGCAACCCTTTTCAACAAATCTGTTTACTATTTTTATCGCATCAGGTACATTTTACCGTAGCCTGCTTTAAAGTATTTATCAGTTTTATCTCCATCTGCTTTGTATTTATCCAGCGATTTTCCATTCAGGTTAGTAAGTACTCTGTAGAGGTATACGCCATTGGCCAGTTTTTGTCCGTACATATCGGTTCCATCCCATTTAAAGTCGGTGATATTTCTTCCTATATGCAGATCGCCCAATTCGGCTTTGGTAATTTCTCTTACCACTTTACCGGTAATGGTTAAAATTTGAATTCGGATATTTTGAGGTACTTCACTGCCTGTAATGGTAAACACAAATGCAGTTGAGGTAGTAAAAGGATTGGGATAATTAAGCATATTGCTGATCATGGGTGTATTGATCACATTGAAACTTACCTTATACTCAATATTGCCAGCCTTGTTGCCCATTACATCATTGCCGGAAACAATCAATTCATATTCACCATCTTCTGTAAAGTAGGGAGTGTAATCAATGGATGCAGTATTGTCGCCATTGCCAATGGAAGATGGCGTAAAGCGCATGGTATCGCCAAAATAAACCCTGCGAAGGTTACCGTCCGGGTAGCGGATATTTACCTTTAATAACGAAGTATCACTAAGGGCTAAAAACCGGCTTTCATCTTTAAGCTTAACCAATACATGCGGCCTTGCGGCAACAATATCCCGGTTTAAAATATGCACGCCATCAAAAGTAACATCCAGCAAAGGATTGGTTTTATCTTCCAGCACAAAAAAATCTTTAAAAATAAAGTTATTGTAGCTGTATTGCTCTTGTTGGTCGTTATCAGGATTAACTATTACATGCAGTGTATTTAAACCAGGGTAATTGCGGGTATCAATGCTATAGTTTACTACCAGTGTATCACCGGCTACAAGGGCTTTCCCTTTTGGCAATATAATAGTATGTGGCACATTGTTGCGGTCGGTAATAATGAATTTTATCCGTAAACTATCAAATGCAACAGCACTTATATTTTTAAATGCGAGTGCAAAATCAATTTTATCTCCCTGCTCCACTGAATCCCTGAAACGGAATACGATGTTGGGCGCTACAGCACCTTCCGGTATATAAGTAGCATTAACTCTCCAGTAATTTAGTTGATTGGGAGTGGCGTAATCATTGTCTGTATTCTGCATTCTTAACTTAATAAATGGATAAGTAGTGGCATTTACAAAAGCAAGAGATGTGTCTGTTGCAGGCCTGATTGTTTTTAATAAATCGGCTACCCCGTTTTGTTTTACACCATAAACTTCTATTGATACCGAATCTTTTAGTACCGGATCTATTGATTGTCCACGCCAATGCAAAGAAGACCAGCTGCGGGCGGGACCAAATGCCGGTGAAGTAATATTGCCGGTTCGGTATTTTGCATTTACAACAAAATTTCCAGCCAATTGGTCGTTTTCAGTAGCTCCCATTACTTGTTGTGGTGTGTATCGGCTGTTGTTTTTACTGTAGAAGTAAATGAACGGTACGTTTTTGGTAAAGCTGTCAATAGCAGTAAAACCTATTGACTTAAGTTTATGGTACAAAGATTTGCCACTACCTAATACAGCTGTATCGGCCTTCCATTTATCAATAAATGTAGTATTATATGCCAAACCAAGGTTAGTTATTGACACATAATAACCATCCGGAATACTGTCAAGAAAATCCATAGCTTTTTTTCTATATGCAGGATCAGTATAGGGGAATTCAAACATTTTTCTAACCGGCCTTAAACAGATTGGAGCGCTACCAAATCGACCTTGCCCTGCGGTGTTATAATTAATCCACGGCTGAAAACTAATGGGATCGTACACTAAAAACTGAAGGGAACCAAATTTACAACCATATTGCTCAAACTGGTCAAAATCAAGTATAACAGTAAATCTGTCGTAAGCGGTAGCAGGGTGCAAACCTGTTTTAATCTGCAAGGTTCTGTTTTGATTTCTGAAATGTAAAACCCTGTCATCCTCTAATTGAATATTGCTGCTATAGGCGCTGTTTTTATGTTGAAAATAATGAGACTGGTTAAAACCTGTACCACCATTTGGCAGGTATATAAAAGAAAAAACATTCCAGATAGGGGCTGTATTGGTTAAAGGCACCATGGAGGTTCTCCAGTAATAAACAGTACTGTCCGTGAAAGAAATATTAGTTGGTGTGTATTGAATAATGCCACCCGAACCGGTATTGCTGTATTGTTTTTTGAAAGATGAATTAAATAATTCAGTTGTATCAATCTCCATCAGGTATTGCCTTTGAGCCGATAAGGGGTTGGATGTTGATGCAGTAAAAGTAATGTTCTGCTGGTTTACAATTGAATAATTGTACGGATAAGAAGGCCTTATTTCGTCTTCAAAAATATAAAATTCCCTGCTGAGGAAATTGTTATTTTCACTCAATTCGTTTACTCTGTTACCATCATCTAATGTAATGGTGAGTACATTTCTACCCTTATCTGTAATGGGGTTGATGAGAACTGTAAATTTCAGTGAATCTGCGTTTGCTGTAGCAGGTATCAATTGATTAAAAATAACCTGAACAGAATCGTTGGGTAATTTTCTGTTAATAACCACCCTGATAGAATCGTCGATTGCCCTGCCGATATTATTAATTTTTACATTTAACGTAAAGCTGTTATCGGCAACTGTTAAAATGGACGGATTAATTTTAACCTGTGGTTCTTCAACCACATAATCGGGCAAACTAAATGAATTCATTTTTACAGCCGGATCACCATGCAGGTTCATTTCCTCCAGGTGAATACGGGTATAAAAATCAAGCGATTGTGGGTTACTGCCAAGGTTTAGCAAAACCCGCTTTATTTGGTTTCCAAGGGTATTGCCATACATATCTCTGGAAAAAGTATTGTATAACTGTGTATTGTAGAAATTTAAAAAAGGGGGTATACCCAGGTGTGTACTTGCCAAAAAAGCGATACTGCCTCTTTTATCAGCCAGAACATATTTTTCGGAAATAGACATGCTGCCGGAAAACCTAAGCGGATCGAAGGTGAAAAAATTGCCGGCACTACAACCACTTACACAGAACACAGGATACTTACCCTGGTTATTGAACAGTTGCGGATCGGAAAGATTAAATGCCAATGTATTGGCAGATGAATGGCCAAAATAGGCTATCTCACCCACTCCCTCATTAATCAATTGCTGAATTCGTTCACCATTGGCCTGTTCAACAGCGGAAGCAGAAGTTTTCTCAAACGTCTCCACTCTTGAGCCCATGTTAGGTTTTTCCATCGTGGTTTTATAGCCATCCATATAAGCCCTGAATTGTGCATTTTCTATACTATCAGATCCGCCAATTATATGTACAACTCGTTTCATCCATGCCTTTGCATCGATGGTTTGTATGGTGTTGGCCTGCACCTGTTCGTATTCAATTACCTTGTTAAGATAATTTTTAATTTCGGTTCCGTTAATGGCAGAGAGCCGACCAATAGGAATGAGGGGTACATTTTTATTTTGCTCACATGCAAGTAACACATCCGATGCCGGCCAGCCATAAGTAGGCACAAGATCTAATTTATCTGCCAGTGGATTGGACTCATTTTGTTTGTACTCAATAGAAGTAACGCCTCTGCCAATCAAAAAAACATACTGTGGTTTAGGATCATATTGCTGGAATGCAAACCTGATAAAATCCCGTATCGCCAGCGGATGTTTTTTAATACCAAATGCAAACTGATCGGTTAATTCATCAATAGATACAACCACAGGCTTATAACCTCCACCAGCCGCTGAAGCCCGATATTGTTTGTATTGATCAACATAATCGTTACCAGTACCATCATTGTATAATAAAGGGTTTGAAATAATAAGGTAATTACCCTGATTAGCCGGCAGATTGTAATTAACGAAGTTTTTTGTTTCCAGTAAATTGATAGTGGCAATATTCCCGGCAACCTGGCTTGCCAGTAAATATTTTCTGCTATTACCGGATGGAGGTAAAGCAAACCTTACTTTTCCTGCAACTGAAATATCACCTGTGTACCGGGCTCCATCACTGAGGGAATAAAGTACCGGAGCCACGCCAGCATTATTAAAATCTTCTATTTCAATAAAATTGCCAGTTGCTGAGGGTTGCAGATCAAAATAAAAATTACTTTGGTTATTAAACTTAAACCTGGCGGGATAGGTAATTGCCATTTCAGCCACTACTATCCTGTCGTTTGGATTTGCAGATGTACCATTCATTGCAACCTGTAAGTAATCCGGGTTATATAAAGAGCTTAATGGAATATTTGTGAATGTTTTTTTTACAGTGTCAAAAAAATTCATTGGTGTAGTAGCTACCACTGTATTAAGAAATTTAACCCGTAAATTTCTGGTATTTAGAGCATTACCAAATGCTGATATATACAAGGATACACTATTTGCTGGTCCCGCAGTGTATACATTTAACCCGGTAAATTCTTTAAAAATATCACAGCAGGGATAAGCATCATAACTCGACCAGCCCTCGCCCATATCGTAAGATGATGAGTACACATACTCTCCCACCAATACGGCATAACCTCTGTTGTACTGATTTTTGTACGCCATTGTAACTTTACGAAAGAAATATGCATCAGGCGTAAGGGTATTACCAGCCACATTGTTGGCAGCATTAACATACCGCAAATTGCTTGCAGATTGATTGATGGTAAGAAAATAAGCGGCTGTATCTGAGTGAATACTAAAACTATCCGATAATTGAAACCCGGCCTGCCTGTACAAAGTTTTATCAGGTATACCGTCATTCATCTTCCCCCAAAACTCAATGTAGTCCGAGCTGCCTAATGGGCCGGTAGGTGTTGAAGTAAAAATCCTTACTTCTTCTCCATTGCGCCATAATTGAAAATACTCAGCCGGTGTACTACCCATACCAAGGGCAGATAAAGCGGCCTGGTTAATGCGACACAATCCCGACTTACCTACTTTAAACTTGTAATAGGATTTATTATAGTCTATCCAGCTATTATTTATTTGTGCGTTGGATGCTACAGCAGTTAAAATAAAAAGGGCCAATATTACTTTTCTCATTATGGAATAAATTGAAATTTGCTATGATCGTTTTAGTCTCTCTTTACCAGGTTTAAACGCAATGAAAATACATGTGTGTACAAGGGATTGGATTGATTGGCCAGGTTGGAATAGGCGTAATCTATTGTTACATTTTTTATTTTAACGCCGGCACCCAAACTTGGTTGATAAATCCATACTTTTTTTCTATTTAAAGTATCTCCATCGGCTAATGCTTTTTGAAAATTGGTGACACCTGCTCTTACATAGAACACGTCATTGATAGCCGCTTCAAGCCCAACACTCGGGTCTACACTAATCGTTTTGTTGCTGATAACCGTATTTCGCTGGCCATCAAAAGTTAGGTTAAGGTTAGCCTCGGCCAATAGCTTTACCGAATTACTTACATCAAAATTATAACCACCACCCAACACCAATCGTGGCGCTGTAAGCTCCGAAGATTTTACAGGTATTTCATTTTTAGTAAGATATAATACTTCCTTTTCTCTCTCTGTAAACTTAAAAGACCAGGCATTAAAAGTAGTAGTAAGGTCTCTTGCAACCAAACCTAAACGCCAGTTGCGGCCCTGCATTTGTATCCCAGCATCTACCCCAAACCCCCATGCACTGGCAAAGCTGCCTACCTTGCGATGAATAATTTTAGCATTTACACCAAAACTTAACCGGTAATCTTCTTCCTCTTTAATGCTTTGGGCAAAAGACAATAACATTGCATAATCCGCAGAAGAAAAAGTTTGAATATTATCAAAATTAATGCTGCCATCCGGCTCTACAAGGTATAAAGTGTTGGGGATATCATCAACTGCAAATCTTAATACAGATAAACCCAGCGTGCGCTTGTTATCCTGCACTGGTATTGCTACAGAGGCAAAATCGAATTTGCCAATACCAGCAAAATATTCTGCATGCATTACGCTTACAGAAGGATGATCTTTAATAGCGGCAAGTCCGGCAGGATTCCAGTACCCAGCAGTACCATCATTTACTGAGGCTACTTGTGCGTTTCCCATGGCGAGGCCTCTGGCACCGGCACCAATATTTAAAAATTCGTTGGAATATTTTCTAAATTGAGCGGAAGATACCAATGGAATCAACAGCACAGCTAATACAAAAGCAGCTAATTTGGGGGTCATAAAAAAAATTTCCTTTTGGTATATGATTTACAATAGGACATCCTAAACGGTTAAAACGCAATTTCCAAAACTAAATTGTGCCCCGATAAAGCGAATATCTTATTTAGAAACGCTGCAAATTTAACTGTAAAGGTTAATATGGAGTTATCTCATTATTAACCAGGCAGGTTTAATGTAGACCTTTTAAAATTTAATATAGCTGCTTGTTTAATGAAGTTAAGTATACAACAAAAATACATACAACAAAAAAGCTGAAAACAGTTACGATAAATTGATAGCTTTTTTTAAACCACCCAATGGCTTGAAATACCTTATTAAATGATTTTATCAATTTTTGTAAGCACATTTGCAAAAATTATACAACTCTACAAATAATACAAAGCTAGTTTACATGACAAATTTAATTGCAGAATTACAGTGGAGAGGAATGATACAGGATATGATGCCTGGTACTGAGGAACAACTAAACAAAGAAGTAACTACCGGCTATATTGGGTTTGACCCAACGGCAGACAGTTTGCATATCGGCAATTTAGTACCTATTATATTATTAATTCACCTGCAGCGCTGTGGCCACAAACCCATTGCATTGGTAGGCGGCGCCACCGGTATGGTAGGCGACCCAAGTGGTAAAAGCGAGGAAAGAAATTTATTAAGTGAAGATATTTTGCAACACAACCTTGCCTGCGTAAAAAAACAATTGGAAAAGTTTTTGGATTTTGACCCAAACAAACCAAATGCAGCTGAAATGGCCAATAATTACGATTGGTTTAAAGACTTTAGCTTTCTTAATTTTATAAGGGATGTGGGTAAATACATTACAGTTAATTACATGATGAGCAAAGACAGTGTAAAGAAAAGACTGGATGGAGATAATGGCATGAGCTTTACAGAATTTACTTATCAACTGGTACAGGGGTATGATTTTTACTGGCTGTACA
>Ga0163144_10002964_pt1 | contig 38726 bp, 38 predicted proteins | sample OliLak19BULKMAT1_FD_123175 | JGI IMG/M metagenome (GOLD analysis project Ga0163144, IMG submission 123175) | Freshwater microbial mat bacterial communities from Lake Vanda, McMurdo Dry Valleys, Antarctica - Oligotrophic Lake LV.19.BULKMAT1 | ecosystem: Environmental > Aquatic > Freshwater >...
ACTGAATTTTTGAGTGGTTCTGCACCAAAGCCATCAATCAATGTACCGCCTACCAATGCTTTTTTTTGGGCGGTTAATGAAAACGATAACAGGAAGGTTAAACAGAAAATAAGAATCCGCATAGCAATTGATTTTAGTTTAAGAGAAATGAATGTACTTACTTTTTTAGTCCTGAAAGTGAAATACCGTCAATAAAAAACTCCTGTTTTAAAAGGAGTAATTTATGATCAGTTATTTTATAGCGCCATTTTCTTCTTCCAGAAATAATAAGATAGTATGCCAGGTACGATCCACATTAACATGGTGAGCATCATGGGATCAAATTTTCCGGCTGCAGCAATACCCGAGTAAACAGCTGCTGTTAAATCGAAAAAAAAACCGGCGTAGGCCCACTCTTTGATTGTTGGATAGCCGGGTATAAGAAGAACGATTACGCCAAGAATTTTTGCCCAACTGATGAATTGAATAAAATAAATGGGATAACCTAAGAATTTATTGAACACTTCAATTGTTTGTTCATTAGGACCAATACCGCCAACGGATGAAAATATCATGAGTCCTGCAAATAAAATGGTGAAAACCCAGTACAGTGCGTTGATTGTTTTTGGTTTCATATTGATTGCTAATTGATGTTGAAAATTACTTATTTGATGTTAGAATGTAAAACTACTTCTGCAACTTCATTTTCACCCTGTGCCATTCCGACATTTCAAATGGTCAATTGCGACTTTCTTCCAGCATATCAGCTACCTATTTTTTATGAACGGCGCAAAAAAGCACTGTTAAATGATTGTAACTTATGGATCTAAAAATTACATGAGATGGATCAAAAAATCATGAACCTCTACGACGAATACACCCACAAACCACTTTCAAGACAAGACTTTTTAAAACGTTTAGCCGTTCTTACAGGAAGCACGGCAGCTGCTATGGCTATACTCCCCATGCTTGAAAGCAATTATGCAAAAGCGGCCACTGTTTCAAGTGAGGATTTGTTTACTGAGTATATTACTTATCCTGCTATTTCAGGAGAAATGAAAGCATATGTGGCCCGTCCTAAAAAAGAAGCGAAGTATGGTACTGTTGTAGTGATTCATGAAAACCGCGGATTGAATGCACATATTGAAGATGTAACCCGCCGTGCAGCCAATGCAGGTTTTTTGGCGATCGCACCAAATGCATTAGCTCCTTTAGGCGGCACCCCTGCTAATGAAGATGAAGCAAGAACATTGTTTACCAAACTCAATGCGGAGGAAACGGTTAAAAACTTCATCAACATTTTTACTTATCTCAAAACAAGAAAAGACAGCAATGGAAAATTTGGCAGTGTTGGTTTTTGCTGGGGCGGTGGCACGAGCAATACATTAGCTGTAAGTGTTCCTGAATTAAAAGCAGCGGTGGCGTTTTATGGCCGGCAGGCAGCCGCAGCAGATGTGCCAAAAATCAACGCATCTTCACAGTTACATTATGCTTCACTCGATGAACGCATCAATGCAGGTATTGCAGCGTATGAAGAAGCATTAAAAGCAAATAAGATCAATTATGAATTGCACATGTATGAAGGTGTGAACCATGCCTTTCATAACGATACTGCAGGCAACCGTTATAATGAAGCTGCTGCAAAGCTTGCATGGCAACGTACAATGGATTTTTTTAAGAAGCACTTGTAACTGTTTTTTATCATTGATAGTTATAAGCAATGGAAACTTCTTAATTTGAGTGCCAAAACCTGCTTATGCTTCGTTGTTTATTAACTTTTTTTATTTTATGTATCGGCTTCAGCTCTCTTACGCAAGCTCCACCCAAGCGTGAACTCCGTGCTGCTTGGATAGCAACCTATATCAATCTTGACTGGCCAACCAATGCATCCCAAACACCCGACCAGGAGCGAACAGCTTTCATCAATTTATTAAATACGCATAAACAAACCGGTATCAATGCTGTGTTTGTGCAGTTACGCAGTGAATGCGATGCCATGTATCCAAGCACATTGGAGCCATGGGGTGCAAGTCTTACAGGTACACAGGGAACTCCCCCATCTCCGTATTATGATCCTTTGCAATTTATGATTGATGAATGCAGAATAAGAGGAATTGAATTTCATGCATGGTTCAATCCTTACAGAGCCGTTAACAATTTTAATAATATCAACAACTTTGCAGCAAACCATATTGCAAAAACAAAGCCTGAGTGGCTGTTGGCACAGGGTACTTACCGCCTGTTGGATCCGGGAATTCCTGCTGTGAGGGATTATGTAATAAGTGTGGTAACGGATGTACTGAGAAGATATGATGTGGATGGAATTCATTTTGACGATTACTTTTACCCCTATGCATCGCAGGGTGGCAGCCCCACCCCGCCACGATTCAATGATGATGCAACTTTTGCACTCTATCCCCGTGGTTTCACCAATCAAAACGACTGGCGGAGAGACAATGTGAACCTGCTGATTCAACGTACTTACGATAGTATTATAACGGTAAAGCCCTGGGTGAAGTTTGGTGTTTCACCATTTGGTATCTGGCGCAATCAAAGCAGCGATCCACTTGGTTCTGTTACAAATGGTTTACAAAGCTACAGCGATCTGTTTGCCGACAGCCGTAAATGGATACAGAACAGTTGGGTTGATTATTTAATGCCACAGATTTACTGGAGTATTGGTTTTGCTCCAGCTAACTATGCCGTATTAGCTCCATGGTGGAATAACAATGCTTTTGGAAGACATATTTATACGGGTCATGCAGTGTATAAAGTGGCTAATGATCCGGATGCAAACTGGAACAACCCTTCTCAGATCAATAATCAGATCCGGTTGAATCGTCAACAGGTAAATATTTTGGGAAGCTGCTTCTTTCGCACAGGTAATCTTCTAAGCAATCCGTTAAACGTTCGTGATTCGCTGCGTGTATGGATGTATTATAAACCTGCTTTATTACCAACCATGAGCTGGAGAGATAATACCCCACCCCAACCTGCAACTAATCTTATTGCCAATGTTATTGGCAATACAGTTGAATTAAGCTGGGCTAAACCACCATCCACTGCAAATGAATTAGATAAAGCAAGGCAGTTTGTTGTTTACCGTTTCAATACATCTGTTATTGATCTTACCGATGTAAACGCCATACAATTCATTACACCAAATGATGTGAGTGCAACATACACAGATGCAAACCTCAACCCCGGTACCTATTATTATGCAGTAACGGCATTGGATCGTTTTCATAATGAAAGTACAGTTACCAATACTGCATTGGCAACCGTTGTAACCACATCCATTCTTTCGCCTGAGTTAAGGGCATTGAACCTGAAGAATTATCCCAATCCGTTCAGCAGCAATACACAGATCAGTTTTGAATTGCTGAAACCGACGTATGTATCGTTGAAAGTATATAACATCACCGGACGGGAGCTGATTGATCTTGTAAATGGCAACCGTTTTACAGGCAAACAACTACTTACATTTGATGGATCGAAACTTCCTGCAGGTGTTTATTATGTAACCTTAAGAACGAAAGAGTTTACAAAAACGATACAACTATTGTTAACCAAATAAATGAAGTGAAAAGTGTCTCACTTATAAATCTGCTCTTTTCTTTTAACTTTATCTAAATAAATTCAGATGTCAGAAGATTTATTGATTGCCCGGGGAACAAAAGAAGATCAATACAAACAACTCCTTCCACAAATTAAAGGATTGCTCGAAGGTGAACCGGATCTTGTGGCCAATCTTGCGAATATATGTGCTGCATTGAAAGAACAGTTCGGCTGGTTATGGGTGGGCTTTTATTTAGTAAAGCCCAGTTCTGCAAAAGCGTTTAATGAGAAAGGTGAAGAATTGGTACTGGGACCTTTCCAGGGACCGGTTGCATGTACACGTATACGCAAAGGCAAAGGTGTTTGTGGCACTTCGTGGGCAACAGCACAAACATTGATCGTTCCTGATGTTGAATTATTCCCAGGTCATATTGCCTGCAGTAGTTTAAGCCGGTCTGAAATTGTTGTCCCTCTTATCCGCAACAACAAAGTACTCGCTGTACTGGACGTTGACAGTGAAACAGCATATCTGTTTGATACAACTGATCAAACCTATCTCGAAGAAATTATTTCGCTCATTGAATATTAATTGATTGCATGCAAAAAAATAAAGCGCTTCTTTATGGAGCAAATGGATATACCGGCAAGCTCATTGCCCTCTATGCAGAAGAATATAACATCTCTCCTGTTCTTGCAGGAAGAAATAAAGAAGAGATCAGCGCTCTTGCAACAGAATTAAATCTTCCTTATGAAATTATTTCTCTTGATGATGCTGCACAATTAAAATCATCATTGGCAACTGTTGCAGTAGTTATACATGCAGCAGGTCCTTTTCGCTATACCGCCAAACAAATGATTGAAGCATGTATTGAAACAGGAACACACTACATTGACATCAATGGCGATATTTCTGTTTTTGAATTTATCAAAAAATATGATGATAAAGCAAAACAGGCGAATGTAATGTTATTGCCGGGTGCAGGTTTTGATGTGGTGCCTACTGATTGTATTGCCCTGCAGTTAAAAAATGAATTGCCGGATGCTACACATCTTGAATTGGCATTTGTTTCTATTGGTGGACAAATCAGTCATGGTACTGCAACTACTATGGCAAGCAAGATTGGCGAAGGTGGGGTGATACGTGAAAATGGACAATTTGTAAAAAAACCACTGGGTCATAAAGGAAAATGGATTGAAGCTGATGGAAAGAAATTATTTGTGATGAGTATTCCATGGGGTGATATTTCAACAGCTTTTGTTACAACAGGCATCCCCAATATTGAAACCTACACTGGCATCAAACCATCTGTTTATCGTGTGCTCAAGTTGCAGTTCTTATTTAATTTTTTATTGCGTACAAAATTTGTTCGGGGTACTATTCAAAAAAAGATCAACCAAAATCCTCCCGGCCCAACTGATGAAAAAAGAGCAAAAGGAAAAACCTATATATGGGGTAAAGTAAGCAACGCTGCTGGGAAAGAAGTGATCAGGAAAATTGTGTGTGCTGATGGCTATACAGTAACCGCCATTGGCTGTTTGATCATTACCCAAAAAATTCTCTCAGGAAATTTTAAAGCAGGTTATCAAACACCGGCAGGTTGTTACGGCAAGGACCTGATTTTTGAAATCCCCGGCTCAGCAATTATCAACTAAGGAACCAAAATATAACCATCTGCATTATATGTGATGAGAAAAGACCGGGCAGATTTTGGCGCAATCAAGTTGAAAACTCTTGTGATCATTTCATATTTCAAACTTCGGTTCCCTTTTTTCTTTTTGTTGAAATCATATACATCAGCAATAGAAATCAACACCCCGGATGTTGTTTGATAAATACAACTGATAGTGCCGAGTGCCCATCCAAAATAAGCATCATCAATTAAATCAGCTTGCTGAATACAATACTGCTGTTGATTCGAATAAAGAGTTTTGCAATGATCGGGATTAAAATAAACTATACTGTTCGTTTTTAAACGTAAAAAATCTGCATCTGAAAGATGGTGAGTTAACCCGGACCCTATCAAGTAATGCCTGAGCAAATCCTTTTCCAGTCTGGAGTTAAGCTTGGAATGCAATGTAATGACCCGGTAAAATAATTTTTTATACCCCTTCAGTTTCTGCGAAGGCCTATCCCCCACTGCTGTTGAATCTTCAGCGTAAACAATAAACGGCAACATCCATAAGAGTAAACAAATAACCTTTTTCATCAGATTTAAAAATAACAATTTTCAGCAGCCTGTATTTATTTTACTTCTGCTCCTTAGTTTTGCGTTCTTGAAAGATTATTACACAATATTAAATGTACCGGTAACGGCCACTGTTCCTGAAATTAAACAGGCTTACCGCAAACTGGTGATGATCTATCACCCCGATAAAAATAACCAGGAGCCTTATTCAATGGTTAAGTTTAATGAAATCAAAGAAGCATATGAAACATTGATCAACCCACGGAAAAAAGAAGCTTACCTGCAGGAACGATGGCTCAGCAAAGCAAGGGGCCAAACTATTAGCCAGGATATGATTACAGCACCTAACATTCTTATTAAAAGCCTGGAATTGAACAAAGCCATTGCAGTGATGGATGTTTACCGTATGGATTATGATGCCATAGCTGCCAGGATATCATCACTGCTTAATAACGATGTGATTGCTCAATTACTGGCGTTGAAGGAAACAGGTATTCATCAATCAATCATCAATACCTTATTAAAAGCAACCGCCCCTCTTCCTTACAACCAAACCCGGGAAGCAGTAACTCAACTCAGGATATTAGCTGATACTCACCCTGCCTTAATAAAGAAAATTGAACAGGTACTTCAACAAAAAAAACAAAAAGAGTTTTGGATGAAGCTGAAGAATGTATTGATACTTCTCCTCACAATCCTCATTTGTTTGCTCATCTATTTTGCAAATAATTAGTTTTGTTTAATGATCTATACTCCTTTAATTAGAATCATTCCACATTTATGCATTTAGTTTTGATGAGCGGTTAAACTAATCTATATCATGCTTGTTATATTTCGAAACAAACATTTTTATGAACAAAACATTTTTCTCTTTGATGACAACTGCAGCTATTGCAGTAATGATGAGCTCCTGCGGAAGCGGTGAGCAAACCAGTGAAGCAACAACCGATACCATGAAAACAGAAGTAACAACTGATACAGTTGCTGCACCTGTAACACCTTCAACAGTTGTTGACATTGCAGTTGGCTCGGCCGATCATTCAACATTGGTTGCCGCTGTAAAAGCAGCTGGTCTTGTTGAAACATTGAGCGGTGCAGGTCCATTTACGGTATTTGCTCCTACAAATGCGGCATTTGATAAATTGCCGGCCGGAACGCTTGACAATTTATTAAAGCCGGAAAGCAAAGCTACACTTACAGGAATTTTAACTTACCATGTAGTGGCCGGTTCATTGAAAGCTGCTGATCTGAAAGATGGTCAGAAACTGAAAACAGTAAACGGTGCTGAATTAACTGTTGCAATTAAAGATGGCAAAGTAACCATTAATGGTGCAAATGTAACTGCAGCCGATCTTACTGCAGGTAATGGCTTGGTGCATGTAATTGATGCAGTAGTATTACCTAAAAAATAAAGTACCCTTTTTCATTCTTCAAAAGTTGTTTCCTCCCTATTGGAAACAACTTTTGTTTTTGCTGCTTAGCCCTTCAGCACGACTCACTTATCTTTGCAGCATGCATTATGTTTCTGTTGAGGGTTTAACAAAGAGTTACGGCATTCAACCTTTGTTCTCAGGTATTTCATTTCACATTGAAGAAGGCGATAAAATTGCTCTCGTTGCCAGGAATGGTTCGGGTAAATCAACTTTATTAAAAATTTTGGCCGGTAAAGAAACGGCGGATGAAGGCAAATGCCGCATCAACAAAGATGTGGATATTGCTTTGTTTGAACAGGAACCTCAGTTTGATGAAAGCAAATCGATCCTAGATAATATTTTTCAGCACAATCATCCCGTCATCAATGCCATTAAGGAATATGAAGCCATCAGTGAAAACTATGATGAGCTAAAACTCAATGCCGCCATCATTAAAATGGATGAGCTGGATGCATGGGACTTTGACAGCAAAGTAAAACAGATACTTGGCAAACTGAATATTCATGAACTCCAGCAGTTGGCAGGCACCTTATCAGGGGGGCAGCGTAAACGGGTGGCATTGGCACGAACACTGATTGATATTGGTTTTGATCATAAACATGTACTCCTCATCATGGATGAACCTACCAACCATCTGGATGTGGAAATGGTGGAATGGCTGGAACATTATCTGAGCAAAGAAAATATTACACTGTTGCTTGTAACCCACGACCGCTATTTTCTTGATACCGTTTGTAATGAAGTATGGGAACTCGAAGGAGATAATCTCTACGAATACAAAGGCGATTATGAAAACTATTTGGAAAAGAAAACCGCCCGGATTGAAAGTGATCTTGCAAGTATTGACAAAGCAAAAAATACGTACCGTAAAGAACTCGAGTGGATGCGGAAACAACCAAAAGCAAGAACAACTAAAAGCAAATCCCGACAGGATAATTTTTATGAAGTAGAAGCAAGAGCCAAAAAACAAATTGAAGATCAGCAGGTGCAACTGAGTATGAAGATGAACAGGCTGGGTGGCAAAGTGGTGGAGATGAAAAAAATTTATAAAAGCTTCGGCGATAAAAAAATCCTTGCAGGATTTGATTACACGTTTAAAAAAGGCGAACGTGTTGGTGTGGTAGGAAAGAATGGTGCAGGTAAATCAACCTTTATTGATATCATCCAGGGAATACAAGAACCGGATAGTGGCAAAATCAATATTGGTGATACCATCATCTTTGGTAACTATTCGCAAAAAGGATTAGAGGTAAAAGAAGATAAACGGGTCATTGAATTTGTAAAAGACATCGCTGAAAATTTCCCCTTAGCATCGGGCGGTTCATTAAGCGCTGCACAATTCCTGCAACTTTTTTTGTTTGATCCCGATAAACAATACACCTACATCTCAAAATTAAGCGGTGGAGAAAAGAGAAGATTGCATTTATTATCAATCCTCTTTCGCAACCCAAATTTCTTAATATTGGATGAGCCTACAAATGATCTCGATCTTCCTACGCTTGCTGTACTCGAAAACTTTTTGAGCGAATTTCCAGGTTGTTTACTGATTATAAGTCACGACCGTTATTTTATGGATCGGTTGGTTGATCATTTGTTTGTGTTTGAAGGCGATGCTGTGGTAAGAGACTTTCCCGGCAACTTTGCACAGCTCAGGTTGTGGCAAAAAGAACAGGAAAAGATGATGGATATTAGGAGTGAACCGTTGGTTGAAAAGAAAACCATTGCCTTTGAACAGCAGCCAGCAACGATCGATTCAAAAAAACGATTCAACTTTAAAGAAAAAAGAGAGTTTGAAAATTTGCAGAAAGAAATTGAAAACTTATCTGCTGAAAAGGTGCATATCAGCAATCAACTCAATAACGGCAACCTTCCCTTTGATGAATTACAAAAACTATCGAATCGTATTGCTCAAATAACAACCCTGCTTGATGAAAAAGAAATGCGCTGGCTGGAATTGAGTGAATTGACAAATTAATTAATCGCTGTATTTAAAATCATCTGCCTTAGGCATTTTCTCAATTAACGCTGCCGCCAGTGGAGGTATGGTGAGTTTTCGTTTGATGACGTCTAACCATGCAAGATCAGCGCTAATGAGTGCTGCAATGGTTCCATCTTCTTTTTTCAACTCATGTTTAGTACTCCATCTCGATCCGTCTCGCCTGCATTTGGTCAGCAACATATTTACAGCAATGATTTCTCCAGCATTGATTTCACGTTTAAACACACATTCTTCTCTGAATAAGATCGGGCCAATCTTTAATTCCCTCATCCTATCAAGTGTAAATCCCTCCTCACCTAAAAAACTCAGACGTGTATGAGCACCAATTTCATAGTATTTAGAATGCATCACATGTAAATTGGCATCTACATCGGCCCATCGTAATTCAAATGTTTTTATATATTGAGTCATACAATAAAAATAATTAAAAAACCCCCACGTTGCCGTCGGGGGTTTGTATTAGTTTGTCTACTTTGTATTTTTATTTATACATCAATTTGTAATATTCATCTGCCATCCTGTTACTGTCGAACTGGAAACGTACATCTCTCATACCATTCTGGGTAATTTGGCGCCACACATTGTAATTATCGTAGTACATGGGAAGAATCTGGTTTTCCAATATTTCATACAACTGGTCAAGATCATACTGATCCTGTTCCTGTACATGAACTGCACTGTAATCAATAGGTGGAACAATAAAACTGTTGTTACCATGGTTCGCAAATTCGCAGATCCAACCATCAAACGTACTTACGTTCACAGCACCATTCATGGCTGCTGTCATACCACTCGTGCCGCTTGCTTCACGTGGCACACGGGGGTTGTTCAACCACACATCCGATGCCTGCTTGAGACGTTTGCTCAATGATAATTCATAACCGGTACATACAGCAATATTCTTATAATTTTTACTGAGGTGTACAAGATTATTAAAATCACTGATGGCCGGATAATCAACAGGGTAAGGCTTCCCGGCCCAAATGATTTGAACGGGATATTTTTTACTGCTGAGCAAAGCATTAAAACGATCAAGGTCTCTTGTAATTAACTCTGCTCTTTTGTAACCGGCAAAACGTCGGGCCCATACAATAGTGAGAATATTGGGATCAAACAATTTTCCTGTTTGATCAGCAACCAAATCAAATGCCCTTTTCTTTAAATATTTTTTACGATCATCAAAACGTTCATCATTGTGTTCATCCATTGAAAAATACAATTGCTTGTCGGCCCAGTATCTCCAGTTCTGAGCATTGGTAATGCTGGTGATGGGAGCAATATCCTGGTAATGACTCCACATTTTACGACTCACTTCTCCATGCAATGCACTTACGCCATTTGCATTTCTTGCAAACCTTAACGCTGCTAATGAATGATTGAACTGATCATCATGAATACCGGTGAGCTTCCTTACTTCGCTCAAAGGAATACCGCAGAAATAACTCATTTTCTCACATAAATGAATGTCGTGTTTTTCATTACCTGCTTCTTCAGGTGTATGTGTTGTAAATACAAGTCGTTTCTTTACTTCATCAATATTTTCAAATTTCTTATACAAATAAAACGCAGAAGAAATTGCATGTGCTTCATTGAGGTGATATACATCGGGTTTAAATCCCAATTCATCAATGAGTTTGGCACCTCCTACTCCCAACAAAATAAATTGGGCAACTTTGGTGGCAACATTTGCATCATACAACCGATGGGAAATGGTTTGAGAAACATAATCGTTCTCCGGCAAATCGGTACTCAGCAAAAACATCGGGGCGCTCTTGAACGTTTCCGGATTGAGATACCATGCTTTTACCCAAACAGGATGTTCGTGTATATTGATCTGGAATTTGAGGCCTGTATCTTCTAAAAAATTATAAATTTTTTCATTCCACTGCACCTGTAAGGTTTGATCCTGGTTGCGGGCCTGGTCGTAATATCCATACTTCCACAAAATACCAATACCAATTAAATTTTGTTTCAGTTCATAGGCACTGCGCATATGCGATCCTGCTAAAAAACCGAGGCCGCCACTGTAAATTTTCAATGGCTGATGGATGGCAAACTCCATGGAGAAGTAGGCTACCTTTTTTGAATAGGCATTATCTGACTGGTAGGGAACTTTAAAATTATTAAACGTCATAATACTGAGTTAGTTTGCTAAAGGGTTCGCAATATAAATGGAAAATTTTAAATGAGCCTTTTTGAACCACTTCGATTGTTCACATCAATCGTTTGGTATAACTGCGGTTACCTCTATTTCAATAAGTAAACGGGAATCAATTAAGGCTGAAACTTCTACCATTGTTGAGGCGGGCTTAATATGCAGAAATACTTCAGCGTGTGCTTTACCGGCCTCTTCCCATTTTGAAATATCAGTGATAAACATCCTTGTACGTACTACATGTTCTAGAGCAGAACCAGCCTGTACCAAGGCTTTCCCTATTTTTTGAAAGATGAATTTTGTTTGTTCATATACACTGCCCTCTCCTATCAACTCATCTCCATCAACGGCTGTTGTGCCTGCAACTTCAACAAGATTGCCCACTTTTACAGCCCTTGAATAACCTACCACATCTTCCCATGGAGATCCCGAACTGATTAAAGTACGATCATTCATTTTTTCTTTTTTAATTTTTGTTTAGGTTGAACAGGCTCCCTCTTCTTAGGATAAGATCCTTCAAAGAAACAGGTAATACCCCTGTAAGAACCACAACCGTTCTGTTCTTTGATATTGACTGAAGAATTACTGAAATTAAATTCAATTACACAATCGCTGTCAGCATCACGAAAGATGCCTTTGTTTTGAGCAATCCACTCAGCTTCTCCCTTTACCTCGCCAGCACATTGGCCGTTTTGCTTGCTGAAGTGGATAAAGAATTGAAAGGCTTTTGCTGATGCCCCGTCACGGATGGACACCAGGTTTTTTTTATCGCTTGTATAGTCGGCTGAATATTTATTCTTGCGGGCAAAGGTATCAATGGGATTACCCATGATCACATCACTCAAATCTTCAGTACTGTTGGTCATGGCCATGATAAACTGCCCCGTTGCATCCATATAATAAATGGATTCATTGGTCCATAATTCACCCGTAGGAGTTTTTAATTCCTGTATAAAGGAAATATTGAATTTATTATCGATCCTGCAATATTTTGGTCCCGGGCCTTTGGGCATATAGTTGCTGATGTCAATGGCCGATAAAAACGCTGATTCCTTATCAAAGAAAAACAATTGCACTTTTCTTGTTTTATCAAGAATGGATTTCACAACGATGTAGTTTCTTTCCTCTTCATCGGTTGCTTTACCAATGAGGTAAAGTTTTAATTGTTTGGTCTTGGGGTATAGTTTTTTAAAAACTGTATCGGGGATGTATGTTTGAAAGGCAGCCTGGTTAATAAGGGAAGAATCCTTTTCCTTTTTATTGATCATAGAATCGTTGATGAGGATAGGGAAAGGAAGTGGAGTTGCAAGACTTATAAAATCAGCAGCCGTTAAATCTTCATCGGTAATTGCCTTATTCTTTTTGTTTTTGCAGGCAGTAAACACAACAAACAACAGCAACCACATCCATTTTTTATTCATATAACCAGATTGTGAAAAGTACTTAAAAGTAAAGTTTTTGACTGTGAATCAAAATTCTCTCTAAAATTAAGCTTGGTTGAATTTTTTTTTTTAGATTTGCCTAAATTATAATTTCATACGGTATGAACTTTTCTATTGCAGAAGAAAACTACATCAAAGCCATCTGGCGTTTACAGCAAACCGACAGTAATGTTACAACCAATGAACTGTCGGCCGAGTTGCAAACCAAACCAGCTTCTGTAACGGATATGCTCAAACGACTGAAAGAGAAAAAACTCCTCCATTATGAACCTTACTATGGCGTAAAACTAAATGCAGAAGGGAAAAAATTAGCCTTAAACATCGTTCGTCGTCACAGGTTATGGGAATTTTTTTTAGTAGAGAAATTAAAAATTGAATGGGATGCCGTGCATGCGATTGCAGAAGAGCTGGAGCATGTAAGCAGCAATGAGCTGATTGAAAGGCTGGATCATTTTCTTGGTCACCCCAAAGCTGATCCGCATGGCGATCCGATTCCTGACAGCAGTGGCCGGATGGAAGCCGCCAACCATATCAGCCTGCATCAATTAAAAGAACAACAGCAGGCGATTGTAACCGGCGTTGGAGATCAAGCCAGTGGGCTGCTTGAAATGTTGCGGCAGAAAAAAATCGGTATCGGAACAAAACTGGAAATCAAACAACGTTTTTTATTTGATAGCTCGCTTGAAATAAAGATCCGTAATCAACCATTAATCACACTCAGTGAACAATTGGCCAAAAACATTTTTGTAAGCCTTACCTAACATATGAAAATACAGCATACCGATACGTCCCTCAGTGAAGTACATGGCACGGTTGACACAACCAAACCACAAAAAGGTTGGAGAAGAATCCTGGCCTATGCAGGACCGGCCTATCTTGTAAGCGTTGGTTATATGGACCCGGGCAATTGGGCAACCGATTTACAGGGTGGTGCAAAATTTGGCTATCAACTCATTTGGGTTTTGTTGATGAGCAATATCATGGCGTTACTGCTGCAAAGTTTAAGTGCAAGGTTGGGTATCGTTCGCCGCCGGGATCTGGCACAGGCCAATCGTGAAGTGTATCCGCCACTCGTTAATTTTTGTTTATATATATTGGCAGAGATTGCTATTGCTGCATGCGATTTAGCAGAAGTAATTGGTATGGCCTTAGGTATTTACCTGTTAACAGGGCTGCCCCTCATGTGGGGTGTTAGCATTACCGTTTTTGACACCTTACTATTACTATGGCTGCAGAATTATGGCATCAGGAAATTAGAAGCCTTCATCATTGCCCTGGTGGTTATTATTGGAAGTTCTTTTTTAATTGAGATCATTATCGCCAAACCTTCTTTACCGGAGGTGGCACTGGGGTTGATACCAACAGCATTAAGCAACGAGGCATTATATATTGCTGTGGGTATCATTGGCGCTACTGTAATGCCGCATAATTTGTATTTACACTCGGCGCTGGTGCAAACAAGAAAGATCGGGGAAGATAAACAAAGCATCAGGCGGGCATTGAAGTTTAATTTTATTGACAGTACCATCGCTTTAAATGCAGCCTTCTTTGTAAACGCTGCCATTTTAGTTTTGGCTGCAACGGTTTTCTTTAAAACAGGTAATACACAGGTTGCAAGGATTGAAGATGCACATCAGTTGTTGTCGCCACTACTTGGCACCCAACTGGCTCCTATCCTCTTTGCAGTTGCATTGATAGCTGCCGGACAAAGCAGCACCATCACAGGTACATTAGCCGGGCAAATTGTAATGGAAGGATATTTACACATTCGTATCAATCCGCTCTTACGTCGTTTAATGACCCGTTTAATTGCCATCGTTCCTGCTATTATTGTAATCCTTGTGTATGGTGAAGAAAAAATTGATGACTTATTGGTATTCAGCCAGGTGATATTAAGTTTACAGTTAGGCTTTGCCGTTATACCGCTCATTCATTTTGTAAGTGATAAAAAAACGATGGGTGAGTTTGCTATCAAGCTATGGGTAAAAATTGCAGCCTGGCTCATCGCTGTTATTCTTGTCTTTTTAAATGTGCGTTTAGTTCTGCAGGAAATCATGGTTTTATATAACCAGGAAGGGATGCTCTTCTGGAAGATCTTTATACCAATCATTGCTCTTGGATTTGTGTGGTTGTTTTTAACCATGACATTATTTCCACTGATCCGCAAACAAAACCGCAAAGACAGTATTAAAATGCATGGCGAAATACCTTCTTTGTCAAATCTTGTTGTACCTGAAGTAAAAACAATTGCTGTATCGCTTGACTTTTCTGAGAATGATGAAAAGCTTATTGCCTATGCATTGAACCAGGGAAGAAAGGAGGCAGCTTATATCTTCTTACATATTGTAGAAACAGCGCCTGCCCGATTGCTGGGCGATAATACGGATGACTACGAAACACGTATTGACCGTGAACGTCTTGAATACTATGCTGCAACATTGTTGAAACAAGGCTATCAAGTTTCCACAGCACTTGGATATAAAAGCCGCATCAAAGAAATTGTTCGCATTGTAAAAGAAAGTAAAGCCGATCTGCTGATCATGGGTGCCCACCGTCATAAGGGTTTAAAAGATTATGTATTTGGTGAAACTATTGAAGCAGTAAGACATGAACTGGATATTCCGGTATTGATTGTAAATGTATAAAAAGCGAAACATAAAAAGCCCCGTTCAATTGAACGGGGAGGCTATTTCAATAGATCGAATTACTAATTTTTACTCTTCCCTTTTGCTTTTGCATTTGATTTAACAGGGTTGCCTTTTGCAGGGCTGCTTTTTTTAACAACATTTGCCTTAGGACCTTTTGCGTTTTTAATTGCTACCTGCTTACCGTTGTTGCCCTTGTATTTTGCATACACTACTTTGTGCTTTGCATAACGCAAATAAGGTGTTGGTTCATTAAGCACTACTTTATAACCATTGTATAAATTATAATTACTGTAACGAACAGGTAATGCATTTGAATGAATCCAGTTCCCATTGTTTAAATAAATAAACTTTTTGTTTGGCACATAATAATAGGCGTCCACATCAGGTAAATAATAATAATCCACATGATTATAACCGACCGGACCCCAACCTGGTTGAAGTCCGAGGTTAACGTTTATCTGAGCATTTGCATGATTAGAAAATAAAGCTGCTGACACGAGCACTATCAATAAGAAAATCTTTTTCATAAACATTTATTTTTACTGGTTATTTATTTCAAAGTCAGTGCCAAAGTAGAGGAGCACCTGTAAAGATCAGCTTAACAAACTGATATTCAGTTTAAAACCCATGAACCTGTTAATTATATAAGTTTTAAAAAGAATAAGACAATAAAGAAGGCCTCCCGTAGAGGAAGCCTTGTGATATATTGAAACTATGTTTTAGTTAGAACGCAAACCCAACACCTAACTGAAATCCGGTTGTTGTCCATTTTTGCTGGTCGTCAATATCATTGATATTGTTAAGGCCAACTGCATAACGCCCATATACCCTTACCCGCAGTATATTCAATTGTGCACCAGCAAGCATGGAGAGGTTACCTTTCTTAAATGCATCCTTTCCGTTTTGTATGAGATTTTTATTATTATCCATCAATATACCGAACTGAGGACCCAGCTGTAAGGTTAATATTTTTACAGGTTTAAAAGTAAGCAACAAAGGAATACTTAAGTAATTCAATTGCGGATCAGAAAAATTTTGCTGATCAATGTTTTGATAAATTGCTTTGAATCCTGAAACAGTATCGCCATTAATTTGATTAAACAATACTTCGGCCTGGATACCAAATTTTTTACCTAAGCCAATTTCCGTAAAACCACCTACATGATAACCTAATGTGTAAGCATCGCTGAACCCCTTTCCTTCAATTTTTCCAAGATTTGCACCCAGCTTGGGTCCAAACTTAAAGCTTTGTGCAAATGATGCAGATGTAATAACCAATGCTACAAGAAGAAGAATGCTATACCTTTTCATACATATGATTTTAGTTGTTTGATAGACGGCGAAATAAGTGCTAATGATATTTTGCTGCTGATAAAAATATGTTAAGAAGTGAATAAAATTGTAAAATTAAAACATGATCCCTGCCTGTATTGTATAAAGTGTATTGAATTTATTTTCACTGCTCAACAAATAATAGTCAAAATAAACTTGCGGGTTGATATAAAATTTTCCAATATACCATGTTGCATCAAGACTTAATCCAAGTGATTGCAGGTTGAAGCCAGATGATTGAGATGCTGATTCAGAATAATTCCTTCCTACTCTTGGATACTGAAGAACGCTCCTTCTTCCTTTAGAATCAATCGTAAATTTATTTATCCCACTAATTAACATCAAAGAAGGTTTAAAAACAATCAAATCCTTTTTACCAATTCCATTCCATTCAAATTCTGTTTGCAGGTAAGGAATGATTGTAAGGTCACGAACTTTGATTGTAGAAGTATCATTCACATAAAAATAGCGATAGCCCGGTCCCGGATAAATTACATATTGCGAATCAAGATAACGTGATGTTTCCCTGTACTTGCCTGCTGAGAAACCAACCATTATACCTGGTTGAAAAAATCCTTCTTTCTTATTTATATAAGCAAGCAGATCATTGTCATATGGTGAGGATGTATTTACAAACTCCTTCTTTCCCATAAAACGTGTAAACGAAATTCCGTAGTCAACAGCCTTACTTCCTGCATTATCATAGGCAAATGTGAGGGAGTGCTGTAATAGTTGAGTTGATGTTTTTTCCTTTAAAAGGTAGTTGTTATAGGTAAGACTAATCCCACTCTTGTGATAATACCCAAGTGTTGGGATGATACTGAGGTTATTCGTTTGTTGTTGCGAATTTAAAGAAATATTTTTTACACTAAACTGCGTGTTCCCTATTCCAACTCCAATTAAGAAATAACTTTTGGGTTGTTGTATCGAATCAAACAATCTCAAAAAATCATCTAATTCTTTTTCAATGGAATCTTTATTAAGAGGGATTGAATCTGTAACTGTTTCCTGTGCATGCACGGAACCAACAAGCAGCAAAGCCAGTAAGAGTTGAATAAGTGGTTTAGGCATAAAAAAGTCGGGCGGCTAAAACAAATAGACCGCCCGACTGCAAGTTAGTTTAATAGCAAGAAAAATTTAAGTCAGCTCAATCAAAGTAATTTCAGGTAAAATACCCACACGACCGGGGTAACCAATAAAACCAAATCCACGGTTCACATAAAGCTTCTGATTGGCCTCTTCATACAAACCGGCCCATTGTTTATATACATACTTCACCGGGCTCCATTTAAAACCGGGTATCTCCACACCAAACTGCATACCATGTGTATGACCTGCGAGGGTTAGATCAATATCATTGTAACTCTTTGTTACTTCAGAATTCCAATGCGAAGGGTCATGACTCATCAATATCTTAAATGCTACATCTTTCGTTGGCGCATGTGTTTCCTGTAATTTCCCAAATGAAGGGAAGTTGGCTTTGGCACTGGTATTATCAACTCCTAATACAGCAATATGTTCGCCATCTCTTTCAATCAATACATGTTCATTGCTTAATAATGTCCAACCCAATGCAGCATGTACTTCTTTAACCTTTTCAGCATTTGATATTTGCTTATGTCTTACTTCATCTTTAGTTGCACCGGTAGGAAAACCATAATCATGATTGCCCAGCGTTGAGTACACACCATGCTTGGCTTTTAAACTGCTGAATACATCCATGTATTCCTTCATTTCATCAGCGGCATTATTCACTAAATCACCCGTAAATAAAATCACATCTGCATTTTGCTGATTGATTTTTTCAATGCCTTTCATCACTGCCTGTTTATCCGTAAAACTTCCGCTATGTATATCACTGATGTGGATGATCTTAAACCCTTTGAAAACTGCTGGCAGATTGGTAAAGTTCAATGCCAGTTTTTGCAGGTTGTATTTGTATTTGTTTCCAAAGCCGTACAATAAAGAAGTAAATAAGCCTCCGCCAACTGCAAGACCTGCCCAACTGAGAAACATGGATCGGGTAATACCTGTTCCTTCGCCGGTATTTTTTGGATTCCATGCAGGGAAAAGAAAGCTGCCTGCCCATTGTATTACTCGTCTTACATCATCAACAAGGAAAAAAGCACTGGCAAGAAGTTTGGCAAGGAATAATCCTATTACCACAGCAAATGCATAAGTGCGTAACAGTTTGTGCCAGTTTTCATAGTTGGTAAATACAATACTGAGCATTAAAGCAACTGAAAGAACGCTGATGCTCCAGTAAACGCCGTAAACGATCATTCTTGTTTTAGGCGCCCAGCCACCTGCTACCAGTTTCAATGCCTGGAATACATAAATATCAAGCAGTATAAACATCAATAAAAAAATCCATGATCCAGCTAACCTTCGCATAATTGTCAAAATTGAAGAATAAAAAATGCAACCACCTGCTATTTTTGATAAGTGGTTTCAACACATACCTGTAACATACGGGGGATAACTATTGTTCCCGAATATTATGCCGAACCCTTATTTTTGTCAGTATGGCATTACACTGATGTAAATCAATGTTTTTGCTGTCTTTGAGTCGTTTTGAAACTTAAGCATTCATGAAATTTACATACTATGGCCACTCTTGTTTTTGTGTAGAGGTAAAAGGGAAAAAGCTGCTGTTTGATCCTTTTATTTCACCCAATGAATTGGCCGCTTCAGTTGACATTGATGCAATAGAGGTTGATTATATTTTTATCAGTCATGGCCATGAAGATCATGTTGCAGATTGTGTAAGAATTGCTAAACGCACCGGGGCATTAGTTATCTGTAACTGGGAAATTTATCAATGGCTGATGAAACAGGGTTTGGACAATATTCATCCAATGAATACAGGTGGAGGAAAGACTTTTGATTTTGGAAAGGTGAAATGTGTTACCGCACAACACTCTTCTTCTTTACCCGATGGCAGTTATGGTGGCAACCCCATGGGTTTTGTAGTGATGGGACAAAAGAATTTTTATTACAGTGGCGATACGGCTTTAACATTGGATATGCAGTTAATACCTCAAGGTTCGCCGATTGCTTTTTCCATATTGCCGATCGGAGATAATTTCACCATGGGAATGGAAGATGCGGTAAGAGCAGCACATATGATCAGTTGTCATACAGTCATTGGTGTTCATTATAATACCTTCTCTCATATTGTTATAGATACAGAAAAAGTACAACAGTATTTTGAACGGAACGGATTAGAGTTGAAATTGCCGGGCATTGGTGAAACGATTGAGCTGTAAGATTAGAAGATTAATTAATTTGAAAATATGGGTCGAATTATTGGAATAGCAAATCAGAAAGGGGGAGTTGGCAAAACTACAACAGCAATTAATCTTGCTGCCAGTTTTGCCGTGCTTGAATACAAAACATTATTGGTAGATGCTGATCCGCAGGCCAACAGCACAACTGGTGTTGGATTTGATCTGCATCATATTCAACAAAGCCTGTATGACTGTTTTGTAAATGGTGCCAATGCAAAAGATGTTGTATTAAAAACAGAAATACCCAATCTCGATCTCATTCCTTCACATATTGATTTGGTAGGTGCCGAAATTGAAATGATCAATCAACCCAACCGGGAAGGCGTTTTAAAACATTTACTGGAATCTTTAAAGAACGATTACGATTTTATTGTGATTGATTGCTCCCCTTCACTGGGCCTCATTACGGTGAATGCGTTAACAGCAGCTGACTCTGTATTGGTTCCCGTACAAACTGAATTTTTTGCACTGGAAGGTTTGGGCAAATTACTCAACACCATCAAAATCGTTCAAAGCCGCCTGAATACATCACTGGCCATTGAAGGAATATTAATGACCATGTATGATGGCCGTTTGCGTTTATGCAACCAGGTAGTAAGCGAAGTGCGCCGGCATTTTGAAGGCATTGTGTTCGATTCCATCATTCACCGCAATACACGTTTAAGTGAAGCTCCCAGTTTTGGCAAGCCGGTTATTTTATATGATGCCGACAGTAAAGGTGCTATCAACTATCTTAACCTGGCGAAAGAAATTCTGCAACGTAATAATCTCACCAAGATGAAACAGGCAGATAAGATCATTGAGGTGGAGGATGAGCAGGAGTCGAATTAAATTGGAAAAAAGCTTTTCGCTTTTAGCTGCAGGCTTCAATCAAAAAAAATCAGGTTTAAGAAGCAACCATCTATTCCTTTGCGGCTCATAGATGATAGCTTAGAGCTTTGCATCATTTCTTTCATTGGTCTTTTTTGTCTTTCTATATTTACATTTGCCGCATGACTGAAAAATCATCCATCAGAATTATTTTTATGGGTACCCCTGAATTTGCTGTTGCTTCATTAGATGCATTGGTGAAGGCAGGTTACCAAATTGCGGGTGTAATTACAGCACCTGATAAACCTTCCGGTCGTGGTTTAAAGATGAATGAAAGCGCAGTAAAACAGTATGCTGTTGAAAATGGCTTACACATTCTTCAACCGGAAAAATTAAAGAACCCCGCATTCTTAGAAGAGCTGAAATCATTGCAAGCCGATCTGCAGATTGTTGTTGCTTTTCGTATGTTGCCCGAGGTTGTTTGGAACATGCCTCCCATGGGCACCATTAATGTACATGGAAGTTTATTGCCTCAATACCGTGGTGCCGCACCTATTAACTGGGCCGTTATAAATGGGGAACCTGAAACAGGTGTTACTACTTTTAAACTCAAACATGAAATTGATACCGGTGATATATTGCTGCAGGAATCTTTTTTTATTGGTGGAGATGAGACGGCAGGTGAAGTACATGATCGGATGAAAGAAGTTGGAGCGAAATTGCTCTTAAAAACAATTGACGGATTACTTAATGGAACGATAGAAGAAAAAGATCAGTCGTCAATTGTCAATGGTGAATGGTCAATGAACGACCCTACAACCACAAACTCTCATTCACCATTCACCACTCACCATTCACCTCTCAAACATGCCCCCAAAATATTTACCGAAACCTGCAACATAAATTTCAACAAACCTGTTGATGAAGTGCATAATCTTATTCGTGGGCTCTCTCCTTTTCCCGGAGCTTTTACAATGTTTAATGGAAAGATGATGAAGATCTATCGGTCGAAGAAAGAAGTTATTATGAATCAGGCCGCTCCAAACGGCCAAACTATTGGTGAGTTTTTAACAGACAGCAAAACATTTTTAAAATTCACCTGTGGCAATGGGTATATACATGTGCTGGAACTACAACTTGAAGGAAAAAAGAAAATGCTGATTGAAGATTTTTTGAGAGGATACAGGAGCTAAGAGTTCTAGAAGTAGAAAAAGATAAAAGAGAAAGGCAACATTTATGAATGTTGCCTTTCTCTTTTTATTTTATAGATTTTTCTTTCTTTTCTTTTATCTCTCTCGATCTCTTAGCTTATTTCCCCCATACAATCTCTGCATTAAACTTTTCAGCACTGATACCTAATTGTGCTGCTGCTGCATTACTTAGCCTGAACATCAATCCACTGCCGGGGCTTGTTTCTTCAACTCCGCCCAACACTTTAGCAAACACTGCTTTTCCGTTTGAAGGGTTTTTAATCATAACAATGGTGCCTTTTTCAACATTATCCATCAACACATAATATTTACCATCGCTCCAGCCACTGGTACTCTTGAAAACAGAACCTGCACCGCTATTGCCATTAACACGCTTGCCATTGTTTGTTTGCCTGTTAAATTCATCTCTAAAAAAACCATTACCGGAATAACTTACTGTTGATACTTCCATTTTCGGTTCTTCCTTTTTCACTTCCTGTTTAGGAGGATCCTGTTTTACTGGCTCTTCTTTTTTAACTACTAAAGGCTCCTGTTTTTTGGGTTCTTCTTTTTTTACTTCAACCTTTGGTTCCTGTTTTACAAGCGTTGGTTCACTGCGTACATTCATTCCCTGTGCTGCCAATGGAGACAATGTTTTATCAACTTTCAAAAAACCAATGATCACTTTACTACCCACACTCACTGCATCACTGTTCAAATTATTCCATGATTTAACAGAAGCATTATCTGTTTTAAACAACTGGCTGATTTTTGTAAGCGACTCGCCTTGCTTTACCACATGATAAACAGGAACAACTGTTTCATTTTCTTTTCTTGTTCCCGTTTGCCAGAAATTGACTTCGTTCAATGGAATTTTTAGTTGCTGTCCAATGCTAAGTGGTGATGTTAATTCTAATCCGTTATATGGAGCAAATACCCTTGGACTGGTATTATAAATACGCCCGATACTGTAAAAATTTTCTTTAGGTCCTATACTGTGGCTTAAGTAGGGATTGCTGTTATTATCTAACTGCACCAGTAAGGGTGTGGTTTGTGTAAATGCGCTGATGCAGGATAATAAAACAATTACAAACAAAAAGGCTCTTTTCATGGAATTTAATTTACTGTGCAAAGATGCAGAATTTAGAGTTAAAAAACCTTTAAGGTCTGCCCTGTTTCAAATTCTGATTATAATTCCTGTAAGCCGATCCTTAAAAATTATTTTGTTAACATTGCAGCCATATGAGTAAGCCGCAACCAAAATTTTATGTTGTATGGAAAGGAAAAGAACCGGGTATTTATACCAGTTGGAACGATTGTAAACAACAGGTAGAAGGTTTTACAGGTGCAGCCTACAAATCATTTCCTACCATGATGGAAGCGGAGCTTGCTTACAAAGAACATTTTGCCAAACATATCTACAAAAAAGATAAAGAAGCTTCTGCTAAAGACTACAGTGCAGTTGGCAATCCAATTCACGACAGTATAATTGTAGATGCTGCATGGAACAGTGTGCAGAAAGATATGGAGTACCAGGGCATTTTATATAAAACCAATACAAGGATCTTTCATACAGGTCCTTTAGCCAATGGCACCAACAATATTGGTGAATTCTTAGCCATTGTGCATGCTTTAGGCTATTGCAAAAAACATGACTTGCATTCGATGCCCATTTACAGTGACAGCCGCAATGCCATTGGCTGGGTAAAAGCAAAAAAATGCAAAACCAATCTTGAACAATCAGCAAAAACCAAACATATTTTTGATTTGATTCATCGTGCCGAAAGCTGGCTACAGGAAAATAAATACAAAAACAAAATCCTCAAATGGGAAACCAAAACATGGGGCGAAAACCCTGCTGACTTTGGCAGAAAGTAGTTGACAGTCTTCTTCAATTAATCAAGTTTTTATGAATGGTTGCATCCTTCAATCAACTGCGAATATGTTGATTGAAAAGAGGGCATCCTGTACATTCTGGCAAGGTTCTTGAAATTATATATCATTATTCACCTAAAATAAAATTCTATGAACTTGAAATTCATTTTTTCCTGCATTGCGGCAGGTGCGGCAATTGGGATGTTGATGGCCCCTGAAAGAGGAATTGATACGAGGAAAAAAATCAGCGATTCAGTGAGCGATCTAAAAGCCCGGTTAAACAGGGTTAAATCAAAAAGTGCAGAAGAACTGGAACAACTGAAAGAAGTATTTCAACATGAAATTGGAGGCCTTAAAGAAGATTCACGAAGAAGGATATTGGAGATACTGGATGCAACAAAGCTCGCAGGTAACAAAATAAAAGAACAAATATCCATATAAATTGATGTATAAGTAAATAGAAAGGAGCCTCTTAAGGCTCCTTTCTATTATATTTTTTTTGTCATTACCTTCCTGCTGCAATTAAACCTTTATTTTGCTCTTAAGCGTGGTTAACGAAGAAAAACACATTTTTTACCGAAGGTTAATACATTTTTATGTGGATATTCAGGATCAATCGCCTATTCAGAAACAGTATACGGCTTCTCAGCATCTTATTGATTATTTCAAGACATCTTTTTAAAAACTGGTTGTATGGAATCCGTCTTTTCAGGCGCACCATTGACCCGAAAGGAAGAAAATTAACATCAAGAGCCGAACGTATCCGTTTAATGATTGAAGACCTGGGCCCCACATTCGTGAAGTTTGGGCAAATTATTGCTGATCGCCCCGATCTCGTTTCTGAGCAACTCCGCAATGAATTAAAAAAACTCCAAACCTCCGCCAAACCTTTCGACAATGATATTGCATTCATTATTATTGAAGAAGAACTGGGCGATCCAGTCCATGAAGTATTTGCAATGCTTGAACAAACGCCAATAGCTTCAGCTTCTATCGCACAGGTTTACAGAGGCAGATTACACAACGGGGAAGAAGTAGCGGTAAAAGTGCAGCGTCCGCACATCAAACAAAAAATTTCCATTGACCTTGTATTGATGAAAGTATTGGCGGAGCAGGTTGTAAAATCAAATCCTGAACTGGCCAGCTTTAATGTTATTGGTTTTGTAGAAGACTTTGGCAGCATCATTAAAAAAGAACTCGACTTTACCAATGAAGCAGCGAACATGCTGCGTTTTTCCGAAATGTTCAAGCATGATGAACATTGCTATATACCAAAAGTGTATAACCATTACAGTACACAAAAATTACTGGTGATGGAATTTATTACTGGTATTGAACCCGATGCAAAAGAAGAATTACTGTCGAGAGGTTTTGATACCCGTCAAATTGCAGAGAATGGAACACATATCATTTTAAAAATGATTTTGCAATATGGTTTTTTTCATGCCGATCCGCATGCAGGCAACTTACTCATCAGAGGTAACAACCAAGTGGTGCTGCTTGATCATGGAATGACGGCCAGCCTGAAACCTGCACAGATACAGGCGCTCATCAATTTTATGCTGGGCTTTGCAAGAAAGGATACGCATCGTATCACTAAGGCTTTGCTTGTATTACTGGAGATTGGTTTTTATAAAGACCAGGCCGATCTTGAATTTGAGATCAGTGAATTGATTCAGAAGTACAGTTATATTTCTTATGATAAAGTTGATCTGTCAGGCCTTATGGCCGAAACATTTAAAGTGATTCTACGGCATGGATTGAGGGTTCCTTCCAATCTTTATATGCTGCTGAAAGCATTGGGTACTATTCAGAAATTTGCAGAATCACTGGATGCAGATATTTCACTCATTCATATGATTGAACCTTTTGCCAAACAAAAAATAAAAGAGAAGTTCAGCTTCGATGGCATTATCAATAAAGTTTTAAACTCGGCTGAAGATTACCTGTATATCATCGAACGCCTTCCTGTTGACATTAAAGAAGTGATGAACAACCTGCGAAAAGGTGTGTTGAAACATGAAATCAATTTCAGGGAAGATAGTTTTACCAATAAAGCTTTACGCCAAAACTTTAACCGGCTTGCCTTTGTATTTATTATTGGATTGTTGATGATCTGTGCAACATTGCTCATGATCTATCAACCGGAGAGCAGCGGAGTAAAAGTATTGTTCTACAGCAGTGTTATAATTATTATCTGGACGGGTTTGAAATTGCTGTTCAATACAAAATTCAAATAAACATCAGCGCATGAGTATGCGCCATTCTTTGGGATAGTAATTATTGATTCGGTTACCGAGCATCTTCATCCATCCAAGATGATATCCATTATATTGAACCAATGCCCAGCCTTTGTGCTCATTGCTGATAATTATTTCATTCCTGCGCAAATAATTCAATGACTGTTTAAGATCCAATTCAACTGTATAAACAGAACTGTTGCTCAAGGTTGATAAGGCCAATGCATGTTCTGGCAGCAAATCATTTTTTGCGATTGTTCCTAACTCCACGCCTGCATACCTAACTTTTAGCACCTGAATGAGGAATTGAATAAGATCATTCCATTGCGCAGGAACTACTGCAATATTCTGCCCTTGCAGAATAAATGACAACTCTTCAATTGTTTGTAACCAATGTGCTGCAATAGCTGTTTCGTTTTTTGATGGCAGTTGCATTGCCTTTACTTTCATCTTTACTGTATCTGTTTCTTCTTTCTTTTTAAATGCAGCGATAAAAAAACCTTCACCTTTTACTTTGTATGGCCAGAAACGATATCCATAGGCTCCTGTTAAAGATTGCACTTCATCAATATCCCAATTGTCTTCCACTTTCAACTGTACACTTTCCACTTTCCACTTTTCGGTCATCCAATCAAGAATCTCTTCATCCTCTTCAGAAGAATACGAACAGGTTGAATAGATGAGCACCCCATCTTCTTTCAAACAATCCCACACATCAGCTATGATCCTTTGCTGCCGCTGATTGCAGAGTTGCACATGATCTTCACTCCATTCATTGATCGCCTGCGGGTCACGACGAAACAATCCACTGCCACTGCAGGGTGCATCAATTACCACCACATCAAACAATCCTATGAGTCTTGAAAAGTCCCTGGGATCGTTATTGGTAACTACAACATTATTGCCACCCCATTTGATTATATTTTCTTTTAAAATATGCACTCTTGTTTGAATAACCTCATTGCTCACAAGTAAGCTTTCTTTGCTGATAACCGATTGCAGCAAAGTTGATTTACCACCGGGAGCTGCACAAAGATCAAGCACAAGTAAGGGCTGCGATACATCAACCGTTTGTAAAATGGCTTGTTCTAAAAACATACTGCTTGCTTCCTGCACATAATAGACTCCTGCATGCAATAAAGGATCAAGGGTGAATGAAGGACGTTCGCTGAGATAGAAACCGTTTGATGACCAGGGAACAGAGGAGTGAATGGAGAGTGGTGAATGCTCCCTACTGGCAGGCAGGTGGTGAATGTTGCCATGCTCATTGCCCATTGACCACTTTAAAGGGTTTGTTCGAATTGACACTACCTGCTCACCACTTGCATGCACTTGTTCAAACGCTTCTTTGTTGAAGCCTTTGACTTTTTTAATTGAATCAATAAGTGCATTTGGCAGATTCATAATAAATTAAAAACGAATGACAAAATGCTCTTTCTCTTTCTGCTCTTTCCTGAAAAAAACTAACCCGATAAAAAACAAATCAATCGTTAAAGTAACAGATGGATGCAGTTTGATTGTTTCCCATGCTTCTTCCATTTCCTTACTCCAATGAATATCATCAAAAACCATCACAGTTGTATCATCAGCATGTTCGAGCAGCTGATGAAAATAATGCAGTGTTGGTTCTTTCCTGTGGTTACCATCTATAAAGGCAAAGTTGACAGTTGGCAATTGGCTGATGCTTGACTGCAGCGTTTCATCAAAGTTGCCGGTAACAAGATGAATATTTTGAAGCTGTAATTTTTTAAAAACCTCCCCAGCCACTGTTGCAATGGCAGTGGATCCTTCCATGGTAATAACCTGTGCATCCTGTTTGGCTTTAGCCAGGTAAGCTGTGGTAATACCTAATGAGGTGCCTAGTTCCACTATTTGCTTCGGTTGAAAATAATTAACCAGGCGATACAGAAGTTGAGCATACTTTGGTTTCTTTAAAGAACCGGCGGCAATCTGTTGTACTACCCGATGCTTTTTAAAACCCTTTGCAGACCCTGCACCAAAATCTTCCACTGCAAGAATGGTTTCATTGCCCAGCAGCAGACTTCGTTGCAATTCAATTTCTTTATACACAGCATATTTTGTTTCATCATTCAGCACTTTAACCAGCAGGTCGAATACAAAAGGTGAATGAATACCATGCCCCTTTCCATTTGATGCAGTAAAGTAATAGTTGAGATATTTTATACCAAGCTGAATGGAGGAATACATGTTGCGAATAAAAAATTAGAAATATAAAATCAGAAATGATGAGTCACTAGCTCTTTACTTTTATTGTATCTTATCCCATTGCTGAATTGAAAATGAGTAGGCATGTTTTTCATCTGCTTCAAAATCTTTGTTCTGCGTAAGTTCCCAAATGGCATCATTGATAGCAGGGAAAAATGCATCTGCTTCAAAATGTGCATGCACTCTTGTCATATAAATACGATTGGCAATTCCCATCGCCTGTTCATAAATTTGAGCACCCCCGGCAATACAGATTTCTTTTGTTTCCAGTTTTTTTGACTGTTCCAGTGCATCCTCCAATGAAACGGCGAACCAAACATTATCAAATTCCGATGTTAAATCAGTCTTTCGTGAAACAACAACATTTATTCTTCCTGTTAAGGGTTTATTGCCCACCGATTCAAATGTTTTTCTTCCCATGATCACAGGTAAGGCCCAGGTAGTATTCTTGAAAAATTTTAAATCGATGGGTAAATGCCAGAGCAATTGATTGCTCTTGCCAATGGCATTGTTAATTGAAGCGGCAACGATTAAACTTATTCTCAATTTTCTGATTTAATAATGTTGAATATGGACTCAAACTGATATCGGCGCTTTAATTGCCGGATGACTCTGATAATTCTCCAGTGCAAAATCTTCAAACTTAAATTCAAAAATATCTTTTACTTCAGTGTTTAATTTCATGGATGGAAGGGGAAAGAAATCTCTGCTCAACTGTAGCTTCACCTGTTCCATATGATTGTTATAAATATGTACATCACCAAAAGTATGTATAAACTCACCGGGTTCCAGGTCACAAACCTGTGCAATCATTAACGTTAGTAATGCATAGGAAGCAATGTTGAATGGTACACCTAAAAAAACATCAGCTGATCTTTGATATAATTGACAACTCAGGGTTCTTCGTTCTCCCCCTTTAGGGTAGTTAGAGGGGGCTGTATAGAATTGAAAAATAGTATGACAAGGCATCAAGGCCATCTTTGGCAATTCAGCCACATTCCACGCACTGATGATGAGTCTTCTGCTGTCGGGATTTTTTCTAATCTGCGCAATCAACTCCTTTACCTGGTCAACCACTACTCCATTGGCTCCTTCCCAACTACGCCATTGCTTTCCATATACCGGACCAAGCTCCCCGTTTTCATCAGCCCATTCATTCCAGATACCTACTCCGTTTTCTTTTAAATAGGCAATATTGGTTTCGCCTTTTAAAAACCAAAGTAACTCATGTACAATGCTGCGTAAATGAACTTTTTTTGTTGTGACCATGGGGAATCCTTTGGCCAGATCGAACCGCATCTGGTAACCAAATACACTTTTAGTACCAGTTCCTGTACGATCGGTTTTTTCAACACCGGTATCTAAAATATGCTGCAGTAAAGCATGGTATTGTTGCATGGGTGCAAGTTAATTAAAAGCCGCAAGCAACAAGGAGTAAGATAGCTCCTGTGAGCAAGATGTGGAAGAATGAAGGATTAAAGCCCCCGTCGTTTCATTTCTTTTTTAATCAAAGCCAGTTCTCTTCCTGTTTGTCCGCTCATGGAGCTGTTTTCCTGTGCCCTGCGCATCAGGTAAGGAACAACATCTTCAATAGGACCGAACGGCAAATATTTACTAACGGAGTATCCTTCTTTTGCAAGGTTAAACGTAATATGATCACTCATGCCATATAACTGGCTGAAATGCACATGGGAATGATGATGCGGCAATCCTTTGCTGTGCAACAATTGAGCTCCAAGCTGATTACTATTTTCATTATGCGTTGCAATGATGGTTGCAATACGATCAACATGGTGTAAACAAAATTCAACGGCATTGTTATAATCTCTGTCGCAACTTTCTTTATCGGGTTGAATGGGTGATGGATAACCAAGTTCCTGTGCCCGCTTTCGTTCTTTCTCCATATAGGCGCCCCGAACAATTTTTATTCCCAGGATAAAATTGCGTTGTTCAGCCGCTTCAAAACAATCATGAATAAATTGATAACGATCATGACGATAAAGCTGGGCTGTATTATATACAATAGCAGTTGTTTTATTTTGCTGATACATCATGAGCATGGTTAATGCATCAACAGGATCTTGTATCCATGTTTCTTCAGCATCAATTAATACAGCCACTTTTTTTGCTGCAGCAGTTGAGCACACTTTTTCCATACGGTTACAAACCAATTGCCACTCTGTTTTTTCTGTTGTGCTTAATTGCTCTACTGTTTTTTCATATCGTTTGATCAATGTTCCTTCAGCCTGACGCATCAACCCATCCATTTTTTCTAATAAGGCAAACCGTGCAAGGCCTGTAACCTTAACACTCATGAAAGGAATGTTGGCTTGTGTTGCCGCATATTCAATTACCTTAATAAATTCTTCGCAGGCATGATCTTTTTCATCTTCTCCATAATCACCACCTTCAACACCATAATCAAGAATTACTTGCACATGAAATTCTTCTAATTTATCCGCCACCTTTGCAGTTTCCTGCAAGGTTTCGCCACCAACAAATTGTTCAAACAAAGTATCCCTGATTAATCCTTTAACAGGTAAACCGGCTTTAATGGCCCAGGGAGTTAAACGGGTACCCAGTTGCACCAGCCAATTATATCCCATAGAAGAAAAAAGAAACTGCGCTTTCTTTAACTGCTGATCATTTTTGTAAGCAAAGGCATTGGCTGTATTGTCAAACGAAACTTTCGAAGCTGTGTGCATGCAATCTTAAATTAAGAGAACAAATATAAATGAAAATGTTTCCGGCCATCATTCCTGTTTTCTTGTAAACAAAAGAAGTGAATTAATGGAAATACCAGGTTGAATAGTAATAAAACGTAACTCTCCTTTATATAGAACTTTTACCTGAACATTCACCTTAAACTGTTCAGCTGATTGGCTCACCACCATCATATCATTTACACCAGTTGGTATTGATTGCAGCCTCACCCGAAGAGTCTTTCGTAAAAGGAATTGCGATTCAGCAATCTTATTCCCGTTAAAAAAAACTGCAATCGAATCATATTTGCTTGAATCAATGGTTGAAAATTCAACAATTACTTCACTGCTGTCAACCTCCATATCAAAAACTTTTTTGGGCAGCCTTTCGTTAACAGGAAGCATCATTCCTGATTTTTCAAACAACTCATACAAATTATTGACATAAACAGAAATTTCATCTGTAGCCATATCTGAAATGCTGTCACTTACCTTATTCCAACTCACAAAATCTTCCTGTCCACTTTGCCAAATCCAAAATCCATCCAATTTTCTTACTGAATCTTTTTGTTTGAAATTGAGTTTAAGTCTATCAAAAGTTTGGCAATCTGTCTCTTTCATAGCAACCGAGCGTTGCACTTTTTGCCACTTGAAATGAAATGTATTCTTTACCCGAAATCCTGTTACAAAATAATCACAACCGAAGATGGTATTTTTTTCAAGACCTCTTGTGTAAAGTAAACCAAACAGGCTGCTATCTTCCTGCATCAGTTCCAGCCTCACGTTGAGGTATTTGCTCCCTTTCTCATTCAGGTTCAACTTCCCTTCCCATACACCTTGCAGATTTTGAGCGGAGAGTTGTGACGTAAGCAGGATTGCAGCAAAAAAAAATAACTTTTGCAATTCGTTTTTGTTTGAAAAGATACAACTGCAGTTGTTTAGCAACTGTTAACTGAATAGGTGTAAACATTAATCCAACCCGAATATCCCTTTATTCAGCACCTGTAAGGTTTGAGTTTTATATGCAGCAGGCACCAGTAATGAAACATTATGCGGGCTGCCGCCATAACTTACCATACGAACGGGTATATCAGCAATGCTTTCAAATAATTTATGAAGAATATATTCAGTTTGTCCAATTTCATTACCCACAATACTTACGATGGCCTGGTCTTTATCCACTTCAACGGTACCAAATGCTTCCAACTCACGGATGATTTCGTTTAAAGAACTGTTGTTATCAATCGTTAATGAAACAGCTACTTCAGAAGTGGTGATCATATCAATGGATGTGCGGTACTTTTCAAACACTTCAAATACTTTTCGCAAAAAACCATAAGCCAGTAACATGCGGCTGCTTTTAATTTTAATAGCTGTAATGCCATCTTTAGCTGCTACTGCTTTTACACCCACACTTCCTGCTTCTTCGGTGATCAATGTACCTTTTGCATCGGGCTGCATGGTGTTGAGCAACCTCACCGGAATTTTATAAAGTTGTGCAGGCCATATAGAAGCCGGGTGCAGAATTTTTGCACCGAAATAAGCCAGCTCCGCCGCTTCATCAAAACTCAACTGCTCAATGGCAACAGTTTTCTTTACAATGCGTGGGTCATTATTGTGCATACCATCAATATCTGTCCATATTTCACACACACTTGCATTGACAGCAGCCGCAATTAATGATGCACTATAATCGCTACCGCCACGTTTTAAATTATCAACCTCTCCTCTTGCGTTACGGCTGATGTATCCCTGTGTGATAAATATCTTCTTATCCTTATGCTGATTGAGCAGTTGACTCAACTTTACTTTAATACTCCCGATCTGCGGTTCTTCATACGCATCAATGGTCATAAAATCCAACGCAGGCAATAACAAATGATCAATTCCTTTTTCTTCAAGGTAACAGCAGAACATTTTTGTACTCATTAGTTCACCCTGTGCAAGAATATCTTTATTCAATGCTTCATTGAAGGAGATTTTTAATATGATATTCAGGAATTCAAAATGCTCGGCAATAATTGCCCTGCTTCTTTCCTGTGCTTCTTTTGTAGTTAAGAGATTGCTGATGAAGTTTTGATAATGTGCGTCCAGTTTATCAATCTGCTCTTTTGCAGCTGTCTTATCACCTGCTGCAAGCGATTGACCAATTTCAACCAACGCATTGGTTGTGCCACTCAAGGCACTCAATACAACGATCTTTGGTTCTTCGTCTCGTGTAACAAGTTTTGCAACATCATGCATTCTTTCAGGCTTTCCTACAGAGGTGCCACCAAACTTCATCACTTTCATCTCTTTCTGATTTATTTTTATGTTATCGACTTAAGTATCAATTGCAATTTTTTTGTCGCCCCCTTTTGTTCTTTCTGTTCTGGAGTCGTTTGGCAAATATAAAGTTGCACAGTTTTACAAATGAATATTCTTCATCACCCCCCGGCTATCTTGCATTTGTGTAATAACCCGCTTGTGAAGTACAAAACCAACAGAACTCATTATCTGTGCAGATACGCAACTGTAAACATTTCCCCGCAATCAATCTTTAATGGACGGCGAAATTAAAGATTGAGATTGAATTTATGACCTACTTCAGTTAAATCTTCAACAACAGTAGCCAGCAAAGGAATGCCATCTTTCATTCGTTGTGCTTCAAATTCTCTTTCGGGGTCACCGGGTATCAACACTTTCTCATAGCCTTCAATGGGTTTTGCATTCCTGAAACGACGAATCCATTGATCCATATCTTTTTTAAACTCTTCCGGTTTGCGGAACGCATCAATACGCATGGCTCCTAAAAAATGACCCAATCCCTTACCAGGCTGATTTTCGGGCATTGGTACATAAGCAGGAAATGGCGGCACCCATGGGCCATAATTGGCTCCGCTCAGCACAGCTGAAAAAATATCAACAATAGATCCTAATGCATAACCTTTATGACTGCCATGTTCCTTATCACTGCCCAAGGGCAATAAAGCTCCTTTGTTTTTTAGTGCATGTGCATCAGTTGTAGAATTGCCTTCTGCATCCTGTATCCAGCCCATGGGCGCTTCCAGGTTTTTTCGTTGCAGGATTTCAAGCTTACCATTGGCTGCAGTGGTTGTTGCCATATCAGCTACAAATGGTGGTTCGTTTCCTGCAGGAACAGCAACTGCAATTGGGTTGGTACCCAACATCCGCTCATTTGAAAAAGTTGGAGCAACCAATGCAGAGGCATTGGTCATGGCCATCCCAATCATATCAAATTCTAAAGCCATCATTGCATGATATCCTGCAATGCCAAAATGATTACTGTTTTGTACACTCACCCAACCACTTCCAACAGCTTTTGCTTTTTCAATGGCAACATTCATTGCAAAAGGTGCAACAACTAAACCCAAACCACTATCACCATCAACCACAGCAGTAGAAGGAGTTTCATGAATGATGCGGATGTTAGGCGTTGCATTGATCCGCTTTGCCTGCCACAAACGAACATATCCACTCAGTCTTGCTACTCCATGCGAATCAATTCCACGTATATCTGCAGCAAGCAATGCTTTTGTTGCCGTTTCAGCATCTGTTTCACTGCATCCCATTGCAAGAAATACATTCTTTGTAAAAGAAAATAAATACTGATACGAAAACACTTGCTCCATGCGCCAGAATAAAAAGATTATTAGATAAAGCTGACAACTTAAAACTCAGAACTTACAACTCACTAACTTTTTTACGCCTGCGCCGTTGGTCCGCCAAAATTGAGAGGTATCTGTATTTCTTCCAGGTCACGAATAGATCCATTCGCCTGTTCAAAGCGTTGAATATTTTCAGTAAGCGCTTTCATAAAACGCTTGGCGTGTTGTGGTGTAAAAATGATCCTTGATTTTACCTTGCTCTTGGGGGTGCCGGGCATTACATTCACAAAATCAATCACAAATTCTGCATGGCTGTGCGTAATAATAGCGAGATTGGCATATTCACCTTCAGCTACTTCTTCTGTAATTTCAATATTAAGCTGGTTAGGGTTTGCTTGTTGCTGTTCGTCCATAAAAAATAATTGAGGAGCAAATATACAACCTGCAAAGCTGGAATGAAGAGTTAAGGTCTAAAACAAAAAAGCCTCGAAATACTTCGAAGCTTTTGCGGACCGGACGGGACTCGAACCCGCGACCTCCGCCGTGACAGGGCGGCATTCTAACCAACTGAACTACCGATCCAACTACCCAAGTCATTCGCAATAAATCAACAAGCTGATTATCACTCATTTTTGGGACGGCAAAGATAAGGGTTTTGAGTATTTCGTAAAAAATGTTTTTACTCATTTTATTCAAATCAGCTTCAATTCGCAGCCCCATGCAAAGCTTAGTTATATTTGCCTCCACTTAATCAAAACTGAATGCTTAAAATAGCTGTGTTTGGTACGGGCCATCTTGGAAAGTTTCATCTCAACAATTGGAAAGAAATACAAGGCGTTGAAGTCATTGGGTTTTACGATCCCAGCGACAGGACTGCAAAAACGGTTGCTGATAAATATCAATTGAAACGCTTTATCAACCCCGAAGAGTTAATGGCCCTGTGTGATGCTGCTGATATTGTTGCACCCACTACTCATCATTTTCAGCTTTGCAAAATGGCTGTACGAATGGGTAAACATGTATTTGTTGAAAAACCCATGTGTCATACAATGGAGGAAGCCAATGAATTGGTGAAACTGGTAAAAGAAGCCGGCATCAAATTTCAGGTGGGCCATGTAGAGCGATTTAATCCTGCTTTTTTAGCAGTAAGAGACCTGCAATTAAATCCAATGTTTATTGAAGTACATCGCTTAGCACAGTTTAATCCCCGTGGCACTGAAGTAAGTGTGATCCTTGATCTGATGATCCATGACATTGATATTATTTTAAGCATCGTAAAAAGCGATGTAAAAAATGTGTACGCAAACGGAGTAGCTGTAATGACTGATACGCCTGATATTGCCAACGTTCGTATTGAATTTGACAATGGTTGTGTAGCCAACCTTACCAGCAGCCGCATCAGTATGAAAAAGATGCGAAAGATCAGGTTGTTCCAGAGAGATGCTTATATTGGCATTGATTTCTTAGAGAAAAAATCGGAGATCATTAAAATGAATGCACCTGGCGATACTGAAGCGTTTACGTTTGACATTGAAACCAATGATGGAAAAAAAACGATTGCTATTTCAAATCCTCCTGTTACCGAAGGTAATGCCATTAAAATGGAGCTTGAACATTTCAGAGATGCCATACTTCAAAACAAACCTGTACCTGTATCTGAAGTTGATGGATTACGTGCCATGGATGTTGCTCACCAGATACTTCAGAAAATTCAGCGAACCACTGTAGTTTAACCACATGATTTCATCTTCCCGCATACAAATTGGATGGTATGTTTTTGCTGACTGGCTGGGAGCCTTACTTGCATGGGGTTTATTTTACCTGTTGCGCAGAGTTTTGCTGGGCGAAGCTGCCAGCCTTTTTTCACAACCACTTGATGCTACTTTTCTTTACGGTATTTTATTTATCCCGTTTTGCTGGCTCATTCTTTATCATTTGTTCGGCAGCTATAAAAATCTTTACAGCAAATCGAGGCTGCAGGAGTTAACCATTACGTTTTTCAGTTGTATGCTTGGGTGCCTGATTATTTTCTTCGCCATCCTGCTCGACGATAAGATTGTTTCATATACTTTTTATTATAAAGAAAGTTTGCTCCTGTTCGGATTGCAGTTTGGTTTCACCTGGTTGTTTCGATGGGTGATCCTTAATATCATCAAACGTCAATTCTTAAATGGAAAAGTACAAATCAATACACTGATCATTGGAGCCAACAGTAACGCCATTAAATTGTATAAAGACATTAAAGGCTCCAGTGAAACACTGGGCTTTCACTTTGCCGGTTTTTTATATCCGGATGGGGCATCTTCCAATGGCCTCAGCAAATTTCTTCCTCCACTAGGGTCTTTAAAAGATCTCTCCAATGTAATTCAGGAAAAGAAAATAGAGCAGGTGATCATTGCTACTGAAGAAAAAGAAAGGCAATCAATGGAACAATCGTTGAGCCTGTTAAGTGAACATGATGTGAGTATTAAATTACTTCCAAATGCAATTGATATTCTTTCAGGCTCGGTAAGAACCAGCAATGTATTAGGCGCTGTATTGATAGAATTGCATACCGGCATGATGAGTGAATGGCAGCAGAATGTAAAACGCCTGATTGATATCCTGATTTCACTACTTTGTTTAATCATTCTTTTTCCCCTGCTTATTATTGTTGCAATTAAGACAAGACTTTCAACAAAAGGTCCTGTTTTCTATTCACAGGAAAGAATTGGAATGAAAGGGAAAAAATTCATGATTCATAAGTTTCGTTCAATGATCATCAATGCTGAAACAAACGGACCTTTACTATCATCTGAAACAGATCAGCGTATTACTTCATGGGGCAAAACAATGCGTAAATGGAGACTGGATGAACTACCGCAGTTCTGGAATATTTTAAAAGGAGAAATGAGTTTAGTTGGCCCAAGGCCGGAACGGCGTTATTATATTGACCAGATAGTTGAGAAAGCCCCTTACTATCATTATTTGCTGAAAGTAAAACCAGGCCTTACTTCCTGGGGAATGGTAAAATTTGGTTATGCTGAGAATGTGGATGAAATGGTTGAACGCAGCAAGTACGATTTGGTTTATATTGAAAATATTTCTTTGGCACTTGATATTAAGATCATCATTCATACCATCCGTTTGATCTTTCTTGGTAAAGGAAGATGATGGCTCAATTTGCTCAGGCTTAAATTTGTAATAAATTATAACGAATGAAAGTAACAATTCTGGTATCCTCATTGATGCTCTGTTTTAATTTATCAGCTCAGCAGAATTACTGGCAGCAGGAAGTACATTACAAGATTGATGTAACCCTGAACAGCAATGAAAAATCAATAAAAGCATTTGAAGAACTGGAATACATCAATCATTCACCTGATACGTTAACTTATATCTGGTTTCATCTTTGGCCCAATGCCTATAAAAATGAAAAGACTGCTTTGTACGAACAATATAAAAAGGGCGACAAAGAAGGGTTGAGCAAATTTAAAAAATCAGTAAAGGGATATATTGACAGTCTTGCTTTTAAAATTAACAACGTGGCCATCATGGTGGAAAAAGACAAGGAGAATATTGATATTGTAAAATTGCTTCTTCCTCAACCTTTACTACCGGGCGGCAAAATAACCATCAGCACTCCTTTCCATGTGAAATTCCCAACTTATTTTTCAAGAAGCGGTTTTATAGATGACGCATTTGCGGTTTGTCAATGGTATCCGAAACCGGCAGTGTATGATAAGAATGGCTGGCATCCGATGCCCTATCTGAACATGGGCGAATATTACAGTGAGTTTGGAACGTTTACTGTAAACATTACCGTTCCATCAAATTATGTTGTTGCCGCAACAGGAAGTTTACAAAATGCAGATGAACTGAAAAAATATAAAGAAAGCGGTGCATTGAATAAGAAACGTAAAGAGAATTTTATTCCCTATCAAACCAATTCTTCCGCAACTACAAAAACATTGCAATACCAAGCAGAAAATGTACATGACTTTGCATGGTTTGCTGATAATGATTTTATTATTCAGTATGATACATTACAATTAACATCAGGCAAAGTCATTG
>Ga0163144_10002965_pt1 | contig 38722 bp, 32 predicted proteins | sample OliLak19BULKMAT1_FD_123175 | JGI IMG/M metagenome (GOLD analysis project Ga0163144, IMG submission 123175) | Freshwater microbial mat bacterial communities from Lake Vanda, McMurdo Dry Valleys, Antarctica - Oligotrophic Lake LV.19.BULKMAT1 | ecosystem: Environmental > Aquatic > Freshwater >...
CCTCAGAAAAAGAGATTCGCTTTTTGATCGATTACATTAACCAAAAAGGGTTACTGGATACCGAAAAAACAGCCATGCTTAAAAGTATTTTTGAGCTTGGTACCACCTCGGTGCGCGATATCCTTATTCCAGCAACCGCCGTTATTTCTATTAATGCTGACAGCTCTATAGAAGATGCGCTTGCCATATTTAAAAAACATCAATTTTCACGCTTGCCAGTTTACGAAACAAGAATGGATAACATCATTGGCATGCTTCACTTAAAAGATATCTTTGCCCTGACTGACGAGCAAAAAACCATATCTATAAAATCATTACTGCGTCCAATCTTATTTATCCCGGCAAGCATCAAAGTTAACCAACTCCTTAAAGAATTCAAAGAGCAACACATGCATATTGCTATGGTGCTCGATGAACATGGCGGCATTGTTGGCCTTGTAACGCTCGAGGATGTCCTAGAAGAGATTGTTGGCGATTTTTAAGATGAGTATGCAGAGACCACCGAGAAAATCATCTTAGCGGCCCAAAATACGTGGCTTGTTGATGCGAGCATTGAATTACGTCGGCTCGAAGAATATTTGAATATCAAATTTGAAACTGATGATGCACTGACATTGAGCGGTTTTTTAACTGAACAGTTGCAACATGTTCCGCGCAAAGGGAACATCCTGCTGTATAAAAACTATGAGTTTACCGTGCAACAGGCGAGCCCTCAGCGGGCGATTCAGATTTTAGTTAGACTCAAAGAAGAGAATCCTACGTAATCGTACTTGGTGGTAACTTATTAATTTCAAAGGGCCGGTCTTTACCGGCCCTCTATTTTTATACACCTAAATTTGGTTAAGCAAATTTCTTTGTCTGCACGCCTGCCCCTTGCTGAGCTCTACCTTTTGATTCAGTTTTCGGGCTTGCCGCGGCACTGGCAGACGATACCGTCTGAGAACTGGCGCTTGAACTTTTTGATTCCTGCTGAGAACTCGCACCAGCGCCGGTAGATTCTAAAGGAACTTTACCTGGTTTATAGTTAGCAACTATAGAAGTATTTTCAGTTCCTTCATCTGAAGATTCTACAAACGTAAATACCAACTCAGCGGAAGCAAGCTCAGCCTGGCTATAATTATTAATTTTTATATAGCCAAAGCTATAACCAAAACATTGACCGGAATAAGCGAACTGTCTACTACTCAGTTTCATAAAATCAATTTTTTTTACCTTAGGGGTAACAAAGTTCCTTGATGTTTCCCCGTAGGGAACTAGAGTTTCTTTTGGTTCTAGCAAAGTAACTCTATTTTCGTCCTGAATCACGAGATATATTTCACACTTCTGATTCCCATTATTCTTAACTCTAAACGCTTGCTGCATCGCAGCATGGCTTGCAATTACCACCATCAATAATAACTTTTTCATGAAAAATCCCCCGATTTTTTACAACACACCAACTGCGGACCGCACATCACCCAGTATTTTATTAAGACGCGCTATTTCTTTTTTAAGCCGATCTATTTCAAGCTCCGCTGCCCGCAAATCATCGTGCAATTGTTGTACTTCAGTTTTTCTGGCAGGAGCCGCTGCTGATGCCGCCGATTCGGCTTTAGGCAACGGCAAAAGCCGCACTCCCGAAGTTTGTGACGATACTGATTGACGTGAACCAGCTGCCCCCGAAGAAAGATATTGTGGCGTTGCGGTTCCACGGCCAGCACCAGCACCAGCTCGTTTATTTTCGGCCTGTCCCACCGCTCCGGTAACAACTAACTTAAAGTCGGCATTTAACGTTACTATAACGGCATCTGATTTTAATTGCTCTGCGGTGTATTGCTGCAAATCTAAAGTAGCCGTCAAGCCTGCTGGCTCTGCAACCTTATAAGAGCCGATTGCCTCTACAGCAGCAGTAAGAGAAGCGCTTGGCTTTAAGGTTACATGGCCATTGTTATTTACCCCAGGAATGCTAGAAGTAAAATAGCCCACCTCATTACTTTGGCTTACTAAAACTCTTTTGCCACTTTTATTAATAAACACAAAAGCATTAATATTTATGCCACTTGCTATCACTATACATGCCAGTACTACTATTTTTTTATACATATACGCCCCTTTTTTTAATATGATTAAAATTTTACGCTACTATCCCTGCACCCGCCACTTTAAGCTCCATAGCCGTAGCTCCTCCAAGCGCTGCAAGTGTTGGTAGTTCCTCTACTTTTTGCTTCGTTGATGAAGATTTTTTTGACTTAGGAGAGACAATAGTTAACTTGGTAACCGCCCCGGCACCCTTAGCTGCTGCACGGGTAGTTTCCACTACCTTAAAAATCAGCGCGTCTGAAGCTAATTCTTCAACGGAATAATTGCCAAGGTCAACAGCATCCCGCTCCGCATCCCTCGACTTAACGGCAAGGGAACCGATCCTATTTCCTCCTGCATCAACGCAACGTATCACTGCCCGCTTTGTTGGTTGAATAGGTGTTGAACTTGATAAGTTGTTAATATAAGCACATTGGGCACGTATCTGCTTAGTGGCACCATTTTCTACCGTAAAGGCAAAAAGAGTATTATTCAGTAAACAGAGTCCGGTCAGTAAAGTTACGAATTGATTTTTCATAGTGATAAACTCGATTCTTTTAAATCTCGTAATATATCGTCAGCCGAGGGCGATCCAGGACCCCATGTTTCTGAAAGGACTCTTGTCATTTCTTCTTGTTGTTTATTTTCTTCATCTTCAGCGAAAGTTTTATTTTCTTCAACAGAAGGCAGCGAAGGTGATTTTTCCTGTACTTTACGCTGCATTTTTACCCGGAATCGCGGCGAAGATACAATGTGGGGGCGCTCAGCGCTAGGATAGACAAAAAACTTATCATTAGGATATATAAAAAAAGCGATGGCATCCGAATCTAACTGATCAATGGTATAGTTATGCAAATTAATTCTTATTTCCACTTGCTTATCAATCACCAAATCTAGCGTATAAATGCGATTCTTTTCATCATCAGCCATAAGACCGCTCCCCTTAAAGTAAGAGCACTTAATAGTTGCGCTTTTATTTTTTGGTATAAGAGTAGAGCTTTTGGTCGCATTACTGTTGGTACCATAAGTACAGCGCGCTTGCAGCGGATGCTCTGTCCCATTTATTACCGAAAAGCCGACAAGACCTATTCCCGCATACCAGCAATGTATGACAAATAAAAGCAACGACGTTTTTTTCATATGCCTCCCAAAAAACACATTATTTATAGTATACTTTCTAAAACAATCGCCGCGCAATAAAATTCTATTTGAAGAATAAAATATTAAATACTTGACAGCCCCACACCTGCTGCGCGTAAACTACTACAAAAGAATTTTAAGAAGAAAGTAGAACCATGAACAAAAACTTGAACATACTGCTATTATTAGCAGCCTTTTTTACCCCATCAGTAGCCGCTCAGCCCCGTAATGGGACCAAGCAGCAAAAACCACAAGACCAAACAGCGCAAGTAGTACTGAGTAACTTTGCAGCTATGTTTATGAATATTATTGCTATGGCGGGCAACCCGCATGACCCAGCAACGCTGGTTCAGGGCGGCCAAGGGATAGTACAAGGACTTGCCAATATTATTGGAACCGCATTGAAAATGGTACCAAAAGAAGAGGTCAGCCCCTCGGAAGTTGCTGACCTTGTTTATAAAAAATTAATGGAACTTAACATCCACCAAGATATTGCGCGCCAAGTAAGCGTTGTCGCCACCCGCCACGCATTCTTAAGTCGTTAAAACTTATAATCAATACCCATATTGAATGTGTACGCTGTATGGTTCCCTACGGTCGGCACAAAAGCAGTAGGCTGGGCACCGGTAGTATTTAAACTATTAAGGAAAACTTGTTGGTCTCTGCTGAGTGGACGTCCCTTGATGTCACTATAGAAGCTGCCTGGCAAGAACGCCGCCGCTACTATGAATAATTTAACATCATTGCACAGTTTTATATCAGCAAATACGTTGATTTCTATACCCAACCAATTGCGCGCAAAACGATCAGAAGAGAACTGTCCTGCCTCTGCATCAAAAAGGCGCGTATCATGCTCTTGCCAATAATTTAATATGTTAGGATTAATAGTCCAACCACAGGCTTTAATATCAGAACTCCAGCCAATAAAGACTATATTAGTAAAGCGTGACAATGTCTGAGGGAAAAGGTCGGACACATCCTCTGAAGGGAATGAAAGCACCCGCGGAACCTTACCGGCCCCACTCAACAAGAAAGCACTCTTAACCCGTGTTCCCGAATAAGTTTCTTGTAAACCAATAAATCCAACATAATCACCATCAATATTACTGTCATTCAACTCATCAAGGTCTTTGTTCGGGTTTTCATCACCTGAAGCAATACCGGCAGCTAAAGACATTTTGATTTCATTGCAGAAGCGGTACGAGGCGTCACCTACCCACATCCAACCATTTAATTTATTAGAATAAGGATTATTAAAGCGGTCATTGCCATTCTTCAAATTACTCGAATCAATTTGCAAGCCATTTAAATCTTGGTTTTGAGGAGAACTTATAATAATTTTTTGGTTTGCTGGGGTAAATACCGCCCGCTTACCGGCTAGATCATTGGTGGCCGGATTATCACTGATAGCGGTCACATCCGTATTAACTTCATAAAAGATCCCATTACGAACCTCTACGGTTACATTATTGCGGTCCCAACCTTTAACAGTCTGACGGCCAACGTTTTGAGCCATATCAAAACCGATCTCAAAGTTATTCATCCGTGCTTCTAAGGCAAGGCCAAAGGTGCCTAACTTACTTGAAGCATCACCGACAAATTCAATTTTTTGCTCACGCTCATCATCATACAACGCATAAGGTTCCATCAAAAAAGCATACTTATCATTCTTAATCGGCTGCCATTTTACCCGAACAGCTGCCAACCAGTTGATTTTACCAAAACCACGGGCCGGGCAAAGCCTGCGTCCATACTCTTGGCCTCGAATCTTCAGATTAACGTTACTAAAGGTGTTTGATTTGTTGTGCAAAATCGCCCCATACAAATCAAAAGAAACCTTGTCGTCTTGCGTTAGGTTTCCTGAAAACTTAAGTCCTGGTGCATATTGGTCAATAGCATTTGGATAGTAGTACCCAAGGCCATCTGGATCGGTAGCGTAAGCATCACCAAGAGCAATACCGCGCCCTAATTGGAACGGAAAGAACCCGCCCGTAAAAAGATAGCGGTTGTTGGCCTTTAAATTGAACATATCATTCAGAACACACTCAATCCACAACTCGCGAATCCATAACGTATGCCGGTTAATAGTGTGTGAGTGACGACCTTCAACCACATCAGCATTTTTAATAAAAGCATCGTCAGTAGAAGCGATAGTTTCCGGAGCACCCCAGGTACTCTTACTTCGCAACGAAGCCTTCAGGCGTAACACATCATAGCCATGGCTTTGGCAGCCGTAAGCATAAATACTTGCCACATCAAACGTATGTTTTGCGGGAACAATAACCTTATCTAGATCGCCATTTTCGTCATTTAACAATGTTGCATTTTTACTATAAAAATTTTCGAGCCTAAACCGAGCACCCAACTCCAACGTATGGTCACCAAACACCCAGATAAGTGGCTCTTTTTTACGAGGCTTAACAACAATCGCCGGTTCTTCTTTGACGGGTTCAACCTGATTTGCAACCGCTGTAATATCTTGTGTATACCAACCCATGGAAATTAAACTGACCATGAGCAACAGAACTAAATTCATGCTACTCTTTCGTTTCATACTATAATAATTAAAACAACCCTTAGTTTTTAGATGCAATAAAGTTAATATATACCCTGATTTTGTCAATTAAAACTCACTAAATAGGTACGATTATGCTTGCTAAAAAACCCGTCCTTCTTTTAGGCGCTCACCTTTCTGTTGCCGGCGGCCTTGAAAACGCCCTCATTACCGCTCAACGAATAGGGGCCTCCTGTGTACAAATTTTCACCCACAGCAATCGCCAATGGCACATCGCTCCTCTTAAGGAAGAAGATATTGAGCGCTTTAATAAAGCCCGCCTCGCTACCAACATCACCCATATTGTTATCCACGCAAGTTACTTAATTAACTGCGCATCCCCCGAAGCTGAAACCCGTCATAAATCAACTGAGGCGCTCAAAAAAGAACTAGCTCGAGCACAACAACTTGGCATTCCTTATGTGGTGTTGCATCCCGGTTCTCGTTTAACTTCTGCCGAAGAAGTTGGCATAGACCATATTGCCGCCTGCCTTGATGTTGCCCTTGCGGCAGAACCGGGACCAATGATTTTACTCGAAAATATGGCAGGCCAAGGCTCTTCCTTGGGGCGTTCATTTGAACAACTGGCCGCAATTAGGGCAAAGAGTACTCACAAAAAAAGAATCGGCATCTGTTTTGACACCTGCCACGCTTCTGCGACCGGCTATAATTTAAGCGATCCCAAAGATTATCACGCTGTCTGGGAAAAGTTTGACGCTACTATCGGGTTACCCCACCTCAAAGCCATCCATCTTAATGACTCAAAAACTGCCCTTGGGTCAAACGTTGACCGCCATACTCATATAGGAGAAGGCTCTATAGGAATTGAAGGTTTTAGATTGTTAATGAATGATACAAACTTCTTTGATATCCCTAAAATATTAGAAACACCAAAAGATGATACTTGTAGCGACGATATTAAGAATATGGACACACTTAAGAAACTTCTCAGCCCGTCAACGAGAAAGCATTTTGGGCTATAAAAATAGCAATACCCTGCTTAATATTAAGCAGGGTATTGCGTAAAGCAGTGCTTCTCAACCAATACAGCTTAAATTGTTACCTTTAAGCTAGCCACCATTGAAGCTCTCTTAGTTTTACCTAAGTAGTATAAAAAACAATGAACCCACTAAAAGCATCAGTCCTGCGCAACAAAAAAATGTCGATGTATAATGGCTTTTTTTAAAACCGCGTTGCTTTTGCCGTAAAAAAACACAATGCAACACGAGCATTTCTAGTCCCGTTTAGGCGATGTCCCATGGTAGAAAATGAGGTAAGACCAGAGAAGAATGACTACCATACCCCCAAAAAACAAATTCCCCACCGTGATTTTTGCTAATAAAAATGCAACGGCCAGTAAAAGGAGGCAAAACGACTGCGCAACAACTAAGGCAAGAACTTGCTTAATAGACCAACCTTTGTTGCGTAAATAGAGAGCAAAGTGATGCGGACTTCCCTGATAAAAGGGTATCTTTAGATAGGTTCTTATAATAATAAGGGTTACGACTTCAAATAAGGGGATAAAAAACAGTACAACGGGGGTAAGATACCCATGAAGCTGATAAGTCCCCCAAGGAACAAGGCTCGGTACAACCGCTAATAGCCCACCAATAAACAGAGAGCCGGAGTCGCCCAGGTACACTTTGGCGGGAGGTTTATTGAAAAGTAAAAAAGAAGCTAAAGCTCCCGCCAAACAGGCTAATAAAATTAAAACAACCGGCAATTGCAACAAACAAGCAATGACCAAAAAAGAAGTTGCTACGCACAGGGCAATCGTTGTCGCAAGCCCGTCCATAACATCTACCAGGTTAAAAGCATTAATGACCGTTAATATCCAAAAAAATGAGACTGCTGCCCAAAAAATAAGCGCAAAGGTAGAACCGAATGACGCTAGAAATATCTCTTTAAGGTAAAATCCACCTTTCAAAAAACAAAAGGCCGCAACAATCTGCCCCAAAAGCTTCTGTCGTGGGCGTAAAACAATTAAATCGTCAATTAAGCCGACAAATAAAAGGAGCGTCGCCCCAAGCATGAGTAGGAAAAAATTATTTTTGAAGGGAAATGTTAAGGCAAGCCCCGTGATAAAACCAACATATACCGCAAGCCCCCCCAAATAAGGAGTTGGTGTCTTATGTTTTTTGAGCTGGCCATCTGGCGCATCAACAATATTAAGACGAAGGGCTGTCGCGATAAGCAAAGGAGCAAGGTACCTGGTGATAAAAAACGAACAACAAAAACCTAGAACCGCATTGGCTAATGACCAATACCAACTCATCTCCATGTTTCTACCTACTTTTTTACCTGAATTTTATCGAGCGCTCTCTGAGCCTTCTGGCACTTCCAAGTAACACTCAACTCTATCATCAACAAGCCAATCGGTTATGCCTTCAACCATAAAGGCACACTCAAAGCCTGAATGAACTTCTTTAACCGTTTTTTTGTCGCGTTGTAAGCTCTTGATAGCGCCTTCACCAACTTTGTAACGGCCGCGCCATATAACAACTTTTCCGTTGCGGGCAAAAATACCAGATTTAACCTGAGCACCAGCAATAACACCAAGTCCTTTGATATCAAATACCTTAAGAACCACTGCCTCGCCGATCTTCTTGGTAACTGTTTTTACCGGACGACCCTGTTCAGAAACAACCTCAAGGTCTTCTATCATCTTGTAAATGATATCAAACAGCTTAATTGAAACAGCGTATTTTTGCGCAAGAATTGCAGCATTCGGCTCAACCTTAGTATGGAATCCGTATACCAGTGATTTGGTATCAATGGCCAACGATATATCGCTTTCCGTTAAAGCACCAACAGCGCCATGTAAAACATTACACTCTTTAAACGCTTTACCAGAAAGTTTGGTAATCGCGCCAAGAACAGCTTCCAAAGAAGAAACGTTATCTGTTTTGATAATTAAATTTAAAGCATTTTCTGTAGCAGCACCGCGCGATTTGCTCACCATAACAGGAGCTGTTTGTCGTGCTTTTTTGTATTGTTCAATAGTTACCACTTCAAAGGCATCACCAGCCCGTGGTAGTTCATCAAAACCAGCAACTTGTACCGGAATTGAAGGCAAGACTTCTTTAATACGAGCGCCCGCTGAATCAACTAAAGCGCTAACCTTACCTTGGACAGTGCCCGCCGTAAAATAATCACCAACACGCAAAGTACCTTGCTGGCAAATCACCGTAGCAACAGGTCCAAGTCCTTTTTCAAATTTTGATTCTAATACAAAGCCCTGCGCCGGAACGTGCGGATTAGCAGAAAGCTCCATAAGTTGAGCTTGTAATGATACAACCTCAAGTAATTCATCTACACCTTGACCTAGTTTTGCCGAAATTGGCATCACTACCGTGGTACCTCCCCACTCTTCAGGCGTTAGGCCATACTGAGCAAAGCTATGCTTCACTTTATCAATTTGTGCCGGCGAAACTTTATCAATCTTATTAAGAGCCACAATAATGGTAATATTGTTACCTTGGGCAGCTTTAATTGCTTCAACCGTCTGCGGCATAATTCCATCATCAGCAGCAACCATTAAAATAGCAATGTCTGCAGCCTTAATACCGCGTGTGCGCATCAAAGAAAAAGCTTCATGTCCTGGTGTATCTAAAAACACCAAAGAGCCGTGCCGTGTTGGCACTGCATAAGCACCAAGATGCTGAGTAATACCGCCTTTTTCACGGGCAGCAACGCGTGTTTTTCTGACATAATCCAAAAAGGTTGTTTTTCCATGGTCGACGTGGCCAATAACCACAATCACCGGTAAGCGCTCTTCAGCAACTGCTCCCGCAACCGACTGGAATCTCTGTTGAGTCTTGGTATCCAAAGCCCCCGAGGTAGCAAGAACAAGCTCATAATGAGTTGCTAAATCAGTAACAATCTCTTCGGTAATAAGTTGATTTTTTGAAGCAACTATACCTTTTTTTAATAAATACATAATTACATCAATGAGCGGCTTCTTTGCTGTTTGCGCAAAATCACCTACCGTCATTGCAGTTATTTTAAAAGGTTCAACAACCACCGGAGCGACTGCCATTTGTTTTGATAAAGGTTGTTGCACTTTTTGCTGAATCACAGGTTGTTTTCCTTGCGCAGACACCGCTGCTTTTTTGATAGTATGTTTATTTTCAGAGGATGGCGCAATAACAGGAGAAGGTTTGCTTTCCGGAATGGTCTCAATTTTTTTCTCTATTTTTTCCGCCGCCGGCTTCGCATTAGCCTCAGGAGCTACTGCCTGAGGTACCGATTTTTCTGCCGGAATTGGCGCTTTATTAAGGCGCTTATCAAGAAAGACCAATGCTTCAGGCGAAACAACAGACATGTGACTGGCGACATCAAAGGAAGCTTCCTGTAGAAGCGTGATAATCTCTTTACTTGTCAAACCAGACGTCTTTGCAACTTCATATACTCGCACTGCTTCACCCTTTACCTAGCATCAATACTTTAAAAATTTTATCTTATAACTCCCAGTCAACGGTATTCTCATCATCTGCAGAAGAAGTCTCTTTTTCAGCTTCACTTTGCATAAGATGAATATCAACCCCGGTCAACTCTGATGCCAATCGTATATTTTGTCCCAATTTACCAATAGCCAATGAACGCTGATCAGCGGCAACCCAAACCTGGGCATTCTTTGCGTCTACCAGAACAACCCTATTAACTTGGGCAGGCTTCAACGCATCAATAATCAACTCATCTAAGCTATCTTTTTCACTAATAACATCAATTTTTTCGGTACCCAATTCGCGAAGAATTGGCTTAATACGAGCACCGCCAAAACCGATACAGGTCCCTACCGGGTCAATGTTTTTGTCATGAGAAACTACTAATATTTTAGATTTATACCCAGCGGTTCGAACAATTTTCTTGATTTCAACCAATTTTTCATAAATCTCTGGAATTTCAAGCTCAAAGAGATCTTTCAAAAACTCCGGAGAACTTCGGTCTAAAATCAACTGATTGTCGTTACGCGGCTCCAGTAAAACTTCTTTTAATAGGGCACGGATAGTATAACCAACCATGCATTTGTCGCCAGGAATCATAAGCGATTTTGGCAAAAAGGCCAAGGCTTCGCCAATTTTCACCGTAACGCCATTCTGCTCTGCCTTGTGTACCGTACCAACAACCAGAGTACCTTCTTTAGATTTAAATTCTTCATAAACGGCAGCAGCCTCAATTTGACGAATCTTTTGAGCAATAACCTGCTTAGCCTTTAAAATCTCAATACGACCAATAGGTTCCTCAAAGGGGACCGTAATGACATCGCCCAAAGAAGAAGTATCTTTAATGGCGCGAGCCTTGCGGAGAGTTATCTCGAGCAAGTCATCCTCAACGGCACTAACCACGGTTTTTTCAGCAGAAATAACAATCTCATCGCGCTTTTTATCGTGCACTACCGAAAGCTTTACCTCAGGGTATTTTTTTGTATAGGCAGCAAGCAGCCCTTCGCAGATAATATCACTTAATACTGCGTAATCTAGGGATCGTTCTTCTACAAGTTCTTCTATGACGCGCGAGATTTTCACTGTTTTCCTTAAAAATAATAGTCAACGCATGATCCTAAGCAGTGTACCATAAAAGAAAAAAAGGTACACGGTTGCTTTTCTGGATAAAGCGAACGTTTTGGTTTTTAACATGATGCTTATTACTATATTAACTATATATCTTTATATAATATAGTAGTAGGTGAAGCAAGTTTTGGTGGATAACTCACCCCGGAAATCGAAAAAACATGCATGCTTCCGCCACTTTTAACTGTCGGCAGGGTGGTGGATAAGTGGTGGATAACTCTGGTGGATAACTCTGTATTGGTCTCCAGATCGTAATCGCCAGCATGATTTTTTTGCATTCGTCGATCTAGTAAGCGTAATAAGCACCATATGTTTTTTGGTAAAAAAAGTTATCCACCACTTATCCACCACTTATCCACAAGTTATCCACATCGATACAGCAAGAAAATGTATTTTTTATTAATAATTTCTCTCTTGATTTTATTTTCACTTAATGATTTGCTTGCATTGACCTTCTGGTCGAATTTTTCAGCCTTGCTGCTGGTCGATAATGCCGCTGGGACGTTGATGTCGGTGTTTTTATTTTTTTTAGAAATTTTTCGGCGAAATATATTCTCTCTAGGCCTTGTTTTTTCGGGCTAGGCTTGAGCTGTTTCTTACGGGTGCATTGGCGGTTTTGGCGATGGGCTCCGACATGCTCTTGGTTGTTAAGAGCATGTCGGGACGTGAGGCTTTTATTTGCTATTGAGGTATGTTTTTATCATGGTGAACCAGCTGCTATTTTTTGCAAAATCGGTAGTCGCGTATGAAGGGTCAATTTTTCGTTCTGGTATATAAATCGAAAGGCCGGTTGCTTGCTTAAGGTTGCCGCCTACCATGTTTGCGGTAATAACTTGTTGAAGCTCTTGTATAAGGCGATTGACTTGTTGTGTTAAGTGCTGTTTAAACATTTCGGTATCGAGCGGATTGATGAGTCTTGCACTCGATATGTTGGCAATCAAATTAGAGCAGAAATGTACCAGGTCTTTGTAGGTTGGTTCTTCAAAGTAGGTACATTGTTCGCGTGAGCTGCAGCGTTGTATAAGGCGGCGTACGCTCGCGCCTTGCTCATTATTCATAGCGTTCGTGAGCGTGATGGCGATGTTATCTACTATTTCATAAATAACGTCCATTTTTTCGAGATTGATGGCTGATTGGGTATAATCATTGGTAATGCGGCTATAGGCGTTACTAAATGCTTGTACGGTATGGGTGCCAAAATCAGCGGGAGTCATTGCTTGTTGGGCAATTTTTCCAAACATATGGGTGTAAGGGTAGCCGGTGGCAAGCACCACTTCTTGTGAGCCAATAAGGTACCGCGCGACTGGTGCCTTGTGATACGGTTTGAGGCTGTAGGCAAAGCCGATGCCTTGCATTAGGCAAGCGTCGGTGCACAGAATATCGATAGGGTTCCCTTTAAGGACCGTATTTTTAATAAATTCGAGTGCTTTTCCTACTTGGCTGTTGGTAATAAAATGGCCGGTGCCTTCATCAAAGCAGATACCGCGTAGCGAGAGTTTTTCTTGCGGTGTGGTTACATAATCAAGAAACTCAATTTTGCGGTTAAGTTCGATCATGCGATTGTTTGGGTTGTAGGTAAAGAGCTCTGAAGGGTTAATGGCGCGGCCCTGGAACGGTTCAAGGTCACCGGTGCCATGGTTCCATAAAATAAGTACCGTAGTTTCTGAAGGGAAGTTGCCAAATCCCCAGCGGCAAGCATCGATAAGGGTTGCTGGGTCGCCACTGTCCATAAACATATCATCGCCAACTTGCAGGAGGCTGCCTTTTTGTACAATAAAGCGACGGGTAATTTTTTTGCGGCCGGGGCCAAAGATATCAAGATGTATCAGAAAGGTTATGTTCGCGTTACTGCCAATTTGCATGAGCTGCGTTAAGTTGCGATCGATAAAGGGCATCAGATCGTTACGTGCTGAGCCGTAAACAAGTACCGTGACCGGTTTTTTTGAATAGGTGGTGTCTGCTGGTACTTGCGCGTAAGGTTTGCGCGTTGGATTTACGAATGATATTTCTGGATTTATCAATGATTCAGCGTGCCCTGCTGATGATAACAATAAACAGCTATAAAAAAAAATTGCATATGAATGCGATGGCAGTTTCATAATTCCCCTTAAATAGATTTTCCCCCGTCTAAATACACATTTACTATAAAATAAGCGCAGTAAAAGTTGCAATATATTGCTTATTTTGTACCTAGGGCATTAGTCTGCACATAATTGATGTTTTTGCTTACTAAGGGCGTGGTATGAAATTATTTCTATATGCAGTGTTACTGGCAGCAGGGCTGGGTTGTGCGCAGAGAACGCATGCCATGTTTGAACGCTTAGCTTGGTTAGAGAAGCCTGATCTTGATATGCAGCTTATATTGGCAGTACATGACGGCAATGTTGCTGGCGTAGAAGAATTAATAAAACTGGGCGCTGATGTGAATGCAAAGGTAGTTTCATTAATCCCGCTAGGTAGTCGTATGAATACAGAAAGGGGCGGCATGACCCCTCTTCGCGCTATGCATCGCGAGAGGGTGTATTCAGAAACGGAATATCTGCCCAAGCCGAGACCTGTTGATATTGCTGAAAACGAAAAACGTCGAAAATTGATGACGCCTGAAGAACAAAAGAGAAGCGTAAAAGGCCAAAGGCCAGACTATGTGCCGGTTGCTCGTCTATTACTGGATGCAGGTGCTGCTATAAATGAACGTGATAACGGATAGGGCGAGACAGCTTTGTATTTGGCATTTTGTGATGCTGACACTCCGTTAGCAGACTTTCTTTTAAGCAGGGGTGCAGATCCCATTGATCCTAGAACAGGAGCCCCTTATAAGATAAAACAACGTTACAGAAATCCAACGTATGGCAACACACCTGAGCGCGCAGAAAGGAAAGTTCAGCGAGAGGTTATCGGCGAACGTGTTGAGGGTGCTGCTGTGGTTAAACTAAAACCAGGAGCAAAAGAAGTGTTGGGGCGAGAAATAAAACCGACAACTGGTTATTTTCCTGGCCCCGTTGCTGGCCTTGTTGCCGATTATCTTACTGCGGAAGATTTAGCGGTCATAGAGCGAGTTCAGCCAGATGAGCCAGCTCCCGCTAGAGGTGACACCAAGGGGCGAGCGGCTGAAGAACCGGTGGCGCCGGTAAAGCCAGCGGCTTCGGCAAGTAGTCATGATTTAGCGTTGTTGCAGAGCCAGCTCTTAGTATTATCGGTTTAATGGCGATAGTTTTAGAAACGCAAAAGCGTATTTTATTGATAATGTCCCCCCTGCGGCGTTAGCCTACAGGTAATTGATGTTTTTGCTTACTAAGGGTGTGGTATGAAATTATTTCTATATGCAGTGTTACTTATAAACGGATTGGCTTGCGCAAATTATATACAAGCAGATAACATCACCCGTTTGATGTACGCAGCAGCTGCTGGCAATGTAAAAGTAGTTACCGAACTGCTAAAGGCCGGTGTTGATATTAATGCAAAAAAAGATGGGCTTACCGCATTGATGTGCGCGGTGCAAGAACCGAATCGTTTACCCTTTAAGGGGGCTGTAGTCGGTAAGCAAGAAGATAAAACAGTGCTTGCTCAGAATGATGCTCCTGATAAGTTGGCTGTCATGCGAATTTTACTGGAACCTGGCTTTTCTATAAACGTAGAAGATGCGCAAGGCTATACCGCCCTCCTTTACGCCATAAGGGAATATTACCTCAATTATATTACTTTTAAAGGTGATAGCCAAAAGTTGGAGCCTTTTATACAACGGATAGAATTTCTTTTAGATAATGGCGCGCAGTATAAAGAAAGCCCTGCGCTGAAGCGTGAACTCACTAAATTAAATTATTTTAAGTATGAAATGTTAGGCGACAAAAAAAATTATTGGTTCCCTTATACTGGTATAGAGCTTTGCGCGGTGCATAACTGGAAAAATGTTGATTTTGAAAAAGATGTTTTTTGGTTATACCCCATCGTACTCCATCCGGTTAAAAGCCGGCCACGGGCCGCCGCTGAGGCTGCATATAAAGAATATCAAGCACGGCAAGCGCGTGTTGACGCAATTAATCAGCGGCTTGTTGCATTACTTAAATATCCTAAAATGAAACCGCAGGCTGTACAGGCGATACAACAGGCGGTAAAACCGTCGCCAGCTCTGGGATCTTTCCCAGGACAACTTGCTGGTCTGGTCGCCGATTATCTTACCTTTGATGATTTAGCAATTATACAACAAAGTGCGTCAGAAGAACTTGCTCCTGGTAGGGGCGATGCCAAGCGGCGCGCAGCTGATGAATCACCAGAAGTACAGGAAATGTAGTTGGGGGGTAAGAGTAGTGATAGGTATTTGATATTTGGGTTTACTAAAGGCTTTAGTATGAAATTATTTTTATATGCACTGTTATTGGCAGCAGGGCTGGGTTGCACGCAGGGCATGCATGGTATGACAGAAGAAAAAAAGGTTGCCGCGCAAGAAGCGCATAACGTCACCCGTATGATGTATTCAGCAGCTGCTGGCAATGCAAAATTAGTCACCGAACTGCTTGATGCCGGTGTTGATGTTAATGCAAAAAAAGATGGGCTTACTGCGTTGATGTGTGCAGTACAGGAACCAGCTCGCCTGCCTTTTGAATTAATTGAAGCTGATAAGCAAGAAGATAAGAAACTGCTTGCTGAGGATAATGCTCCTGATAAGTTGGCTGTCATGCGCATTTTATTGGAACAGGGAGCCAGGGTAAATGAGGAAGATGCGCGGGGCTATACGGCCCTTCTTTATGCAATAAGGGAATACTATCTTAATTATATGGCCCTTGACGGTAATAGCCCAAAATTGGAGCCTTTTGTCCGGCGGATAGAGTTTCTGTTGGATAATGGCGCGCAGTATCAAGAAAGCCCTGCTCTTAAGCGTGAGCTTACTAACTTAGATTATCATTTTGGGTATGAAACATCGTTTGGCCCTAAAATGCTTTGGCTTCCCTATACTGGTGGCGTAGAGTTTGGTATAACGCCCAAATGGGAAAAAATGAATTTTGAAAAAGATGTTTTTTGGTTATATCCTCCCGTGCTTTACCAGAAAGGGCTGTCGCTAGCTGAGGGCGCGGCTGCATTCGAAGAACATAAAGCGCGCTTGCTGCGCATTGACGCAATTAACCAGCGGCTTAAGGCGTTGGTTAAATTCCCTGCCATAAAGCCGCACGCAGTGCAGACGATACAGCAGGCGGTGGCACCTCTTACTACTGAGAGAAATTTCCCTGGCGCTATTGCGGACCTTATTGCTGGTTATTACCTTTCTCCGGAAGATTTAGCGGTCATAGAGAAAAGTAAATTAGAAGAACTTGTTCCTGGCAGAGGTGATGCCAAGCGGCGTATTGCTGAAGAGCCAGTGGTTGCAGTAGATACTTACGGTTTAGCGTTGTTGCATAGTCAGCTCTTGGTGTTGTCCGTTTAATATTGCTTTTCGCTCCGCGTGAAGTAGTTGCGGGGACCAGAAAGAGCCAACTGAAATTAAAGAGAGTCAATAGCGGCGTACTTTTTGGTAAAAATGCGCGTCCTGCAATACTGCCAGCGCACACGTAAGCCCCATGCTCAACTGAAAATCTAAAGCAAACAGGTAAAACGGATTATAAAGCAACATAGCGAAACAGGTCAATGCGATAATGTGCAACGTATGCTGTTGCAACGTGCTTAAACTACAAAAAAAGTAGCAACAGACCATAATAAGTGCTCGCAAAAACGAGGTGCTTGTCCAAGAGAGTGCTGCATAGAGTAAAATTGTTGCCAGCGAGAGGCTTTGTTTAACCAACAACGGCAAGGGTAAAAAGCTCAAAAACAGTTGCAATAATAGTACAAAAAGAACCAAATGCAGCCCCGACCGGGCTAAGTAGTGGCTAATGCCCCACCAGCTGAACTTTTGCCGTAATGTTTTAGTGGCGGCCGACTTTTCCATGGGATAACCAAAAAATATTGACCCGACCAATGAAAACGTTTGGGGTGAAAGTTTGTGTTGCAGGCTTGTTACCAGAGCCAATTTTTTTTGTTCAAGGGCGGCGGCAAGGCCCTCTTTTTTGGTAATGTCCAGGGCATGGTGCGGTTGAATGATGCCCGTACCCACAATGTTTTTCTGCCAAAACCATGACGAATACTTTTTGCTGGCAACTGTTTCAAGGTACAAGCAAGGAATCTGAATACTGTCGCCGGCGGTAAAATCTGCGGTATGGAAGCAATCTAACTGTATTAAAGCTCCTTGGCAGGGAATTTGTTCAGTCAAACTTTTTGCCCCTATAAGTTTGATAGTAACCGTTTGTTTATGGGGAGATTTTTGTATTGTATCGATGGTTCCTGTAATGGCAATTTGCCTATGGGTAACCGCTTGCATAATAGTGTTGTAGTTTTGGTTTTTTTGAAGATAACGCAAGGCTCCCAGGCAGCCCAGGGTCACGGCAAAAAATAGCGGGAATAAGAATTTTTTTGGTGCAACAAAAAAGGCGATTATGGCAAAAATTGCTGAGCATCCCACAAAAAGCGTAAGGCTTTGTAGGGTGCAATTATGTTGCCAGGCTATGCCAGCCATAAAGGGTAGAGTAAAGAACGTAAGTGATGATAAGCGGTGGTGTACGAGCACTATAATAAGCTAGCAGTGTGTTGTATGTACTGGGATGGTAAAGCTACTTATATAAATAATAGCTCAAATATAGTGGCTTGTCCTGTTGGACTGGTAAAATCTAATTGTCCAATATCAGATTTTAAGGTTTCTTTTTCCTTGAGCAATTTGCGCAAAGCCTGTTTTTCTTGAGGAGAAAGATGTTGCAACATTTTCTGGGCAAGCTTGGCAATTTCTCGTTCAATGCTTGATATTTGTTGATGATGTTCTTTTTTAAATTTCACCATGCGCTCGTCGATAACTTGTAGGTCATTTTTTGCTTGCGGATGCAGGATATTTGGTTTTTGACTTAAGACGAGCTCTAACCTTTTTTTAAGCGGGGTAACAGCCGCTTCTTGTTCCAGCTTATGGAGCCTGTTTTGCAGAAGATCTATGCGTGATAAGCAGTTGAAATAATCACGTTCTTGCAAGAAAATCTCTTTTCTTTTATCGCAAACGGCTAGTTTTTCCTGCAGTTCCATGAGTTTCGTATCCACTGCTACCATGATTGTGGGTATGCTTGCTAGGCACCAGGCTAATAGAGTAAATAATACTGTTTTTGTTTTAAGTTCCATACGATTGCCCTTATTATTTGTAAGGTATTATTTATAATTATAATGAGTCTATAATATTCCTATTTGAAATTCAATAGTTAGGGCTATCTTTGTTAAAAGACTTTGACAAAAAGTTGCGCTACTATATATCTATGCCTAAAAATTTGTATCCTGAAAGTATAAAAAATGATCATAGATAAGATGTATAAACGGACCCTTGCTAACGGGTTAACAGTGTTAGTTATTCCTCAACAGCATATACCCAAGGTTTCTGTACAGCTTTGGTATAATGTGGGGTCAAAGGATGAAAAATCACATCAAAAAGGGTTAGCCCATCTTATTGAGCATATGATTTTTAAGGGAACCCAGAAACTTTCTGAATCAGATATTAATCTTATCACCCGTAAATTGTCTGGGTATTGTAATGCTTTTACCTCGCATGACTATACCGGGTATCTGTTTGATTTCCCTTCGCAACATTGGCAAGAAGCTATGCCTATGATGGCAGACTGTATGCGCAACTGTACCTTTCAGGAAGAGTTGTTAAATTCTGAAATGAAGGCGGTTATACAAGAACTTAAAATGTATAACGATGATTATGCTTCGACCCTTATTGAAAAGATGTTGTCCTTAATTTTTGAAGATCATCCGTACCACTACCCTATTATTGGGTACAAGCGTGATCTATGGAACCTGAAGCGAGAAGAGCTGCTTGCCTTTTACCATGAACATTATGTGCCAAACAATGCGGTGTTGGTGGTTACTGGTGATGTTACCGCTGAGGAAGTTTTTGCTGCGGCGGAGCACCATTTTGCGGCAATTGCGCCTAATTTTTCTTATAAAAAAGAGCAGTTTCACCATACCCCCGATATTGAAGCAACTTCCGTGGAAATACGGCGTGATGTGCAGCAAGCCTTAGTTATGGTTGCCTGGGTTGTACCTGGTATGAAAGAAAAACAGGATTACACCCTTGATATGATGTCATGGATACTTGGTGCGGGTAAAGGGTCACGCCTTTTTAAGAAGGTTGTTGATGAGCTTGAATTGACCACCGACATTGAAAGTTTTGTGTATGATCTTTTTGACCATAGCCTATTCTTTATTCAGTTTCAGCCCAAAGACGGGGTCAGTTCTGAAAAAATAATTGATGTCATTATGCAAGAAGTTAATGATATTACGCGCAATGGGGTGACAGAAGAAGAATTAACGCGTGCTATTAAAAAAACAGATATGGATACTTTTACCTTAAAAGAGAGCAATCAGAAGCTTGCTTATTTGATGGGTAAATATTTTATAGCGCTCGGTGATGAAAATTATCTGGCTACCTATAACGAAGTGCCGCGAGAAGGACTGGGGGAAAAAGTGCAGGCAATGGTGGCCACGCATTTGCGTCCTACCTTGATGCATCAAGGCGCTATATTGCCGCTGCCTAACGAAGAGAAAAAATACTGGGTAGCTTTGCAGGAACTTTCTGACAAAGAAGATGAAATGGTTCTTTCGCGTATTACGCGTGAAGTTGAAGTTGAAGAAGGCGTGCAGGTGGAGCATGTACATGTTCATGAGCCAAAGCCGTTTTCATTTCCGCGTGCGCAAATTTTTGAATTACCAAACGGCCTTAAAGTTTTATGGCACCACCGCCCTGGTTTGCCAAAAATTGATGTAGTGCTCGATTTTAAGGCAAAAAATTACTTTGACCCCGAAGAAAAACAAGGTCTATCGGTCTTTTTGTTTGATATGTTGCAAGAAGGTACTAAAAAATATAGTTCGCAACAATTTGCCCAAGAGCTTGAACAAAACGGTATGTCGCTCAGCACCTTCCCTGGTCATGCAACATTGAGCATGTTGAGCTCTGACGCGCGCAAGGGGTTGGGGATATTGGCTGAAATGGTAAATAACCCCCTATTTGACGATTTTTATATAGAAAAAGTTCGCTCTCGTATAGCGGCAGATGTTGTCGATTTTTGGGACGAACCATCCCAATTTGCTGGGCAGCTGGTACGTGAAAAAATTTATGCAGGGCATCCGTACAGCCGGCGCCTTCTTGGTACCACCGAAAGCGTTATTGCCCTTACCAAGCAAGACATCCTCGACGCGTATAAGCAGTGGATTGTACCGCAAGGAAGCCGTATTGCCTTGGTGGGTGATTTAAGTAAGTATGATGTAGAAGAGTTACTTGCTTCTACGCTTGGTAGTTGGCAGGGCGTAAAAACTCCTGAAATAGTATTCCCCGTATTGGCTGGCACGGAGCTTGCAACTGAGTACAATTTTGCGATTAATCGTGACCAAGTTTCACTCTGTTTTGGGCGCCTTTCTGTTGAGCGCAAGCATCCTGATTTTGATAAATTATTGTTGTTTGACCAAGTTTTTACCGGCGGCATTTTAGGTTCTATGAGTTCACGCTTATTTTCTTTACGTGAGCGGTCGGGGCTGTTTTATACCATTGGTGGGTCATTGCTTGCTGGCTCTGGCATGCAACCGGGTATGTTGTTTTTAAAGACCATTGTTTCAAATGACCGCCTTGCTGAAGCAGAGCGTCAGATAAAAAATGTGATCGCTGAAGGTGCAACTGGCCTGACGCAAGAAGAGCACCATGAAGCACAGCGAGCGCTCATCAATTCATTGGTTGATAATTTTGGCTCAAATGCGCAAATTGCAACCACGTTCTTATTCGTTGATTTGTTTGATCTGCCCGCAGATTATTTTGACCATCGGGTAGAAGCTTTGATGGCGGTGACGCGTGAAGAAACTATCGAAGCGACGGCTCGTTTACTGCGACCAGAAAAGTTGGTGACGGTACGTATTGGGCGGCTGTAAAAAGAGTTTTTAGCAGTTTGTAAGGTTCAGGGCAGGGAAATAATTCTCTGCCCTTTAAATTGACCATTTATAACTTTAAATTATCCCTGGTACACTAAAGAAATAGACTATCTACCCCTTTAAAAGGGGTTGTTTTTCATTATTAACGAACAGCAGGGGTAATTATGAAATTTAAACTATTATTGACCCTTGCAGGGTCTATTGCTCTGGCATTTTCCGGCACTATTGCCGCTATGCAGGAAGCTAAAGCTTTTGCTGCGGCTGCAGCTGTGCAGGCCGAAAAAAAGCGGCGCGTTGCGAGACCTTGGGATGTAGCAGGAAAATTTGCAAAAAATAATGTGCTTATAGCAGAAAATAATGCGCGTATAAAAGATGCCGCAGAAGTCGCTGAAGTGGATAGAATCCTAACAGAAAACCATATACCTGAACCATTAAAGAAATTTATTGCATCATTTATGCCGGTTGCTGGCACATGGGCTGCGCGCGGAAGCATTCCCTTTTCTGGTGCAGTTTCTGCGAAGCAGGTAAATGATAGTGGTAATGTAGTTGCAGCTTTAGGGGAAAACAATCTACAGGTTGCCATGCAAATTAAAAATGGTTGGTTTGTTTCGACTATTCTTTCTTTAGAAAAAGAAAAAGCATCGTTAAATAAAGATATAAAAATGAATAAGCAGGGCACTCTTATTGCACTGAGTATGAGCAATGAAGTATGGCTTGCCCGCTATAAAGACAATGTATGGGTATTTGATACCAAGCCGATAATATGTATGGAATCGGGCTTAGTAACATTGCTCATGAGTGATGATGGTAGCACCATTGTCGGAGTTAGCATAACGGGAGAATTACATATTTTCAAAAATGAGAAACTGGAAAAAATAGTAGCAGCAAAACCGGTAGGGCAGAACATAATAATAAGTGGTAATGGTAATGTTCTTGTTGCGTGGGATGTGCAGGCAGCAGAAGGTATATGGTTTACTGCTATGGAGTATGCGGAATCTGCATGGCATTCTTCAGATTGGCTGCATAGGCCAATTGATTCTAGCGGCCTACGTTGTGCTATAGGCAGAATAACGATGAATTACGCAGGTACGGCAATGGTCGTAACTATGCCAATTTTCAGGGAAAATGATACGAGACGTTTCTTTGAGTTGACACATGTTTTTAGAAAAGAAAAATCGGGGATTTTTAAGATGCAAAAGCATGAGGCTATGCCGTGTAGCCTGGATAATTATTATTGCAACTTATTAAAGATATCTCATGAGAACAGAGTTTTTCAAATAAAAAGTAGAGATAAAGGGTTTCTCACTATTGAACAGCGGTATTGCGTTCAAGATAAAAAAATTCATAGAGAGAGTTCTTCCTTTGATAGTTTGTGGCTAGATAAGGAATCAGTAGCGATCAGTGATGCATTTGCCTGTATAGCGGGGCAAATTCGCCAACATAACTTAGGGGATCTTTGTGAGCTTGCATTGTTTACCAAGACGAAATTTGGTTGGCAAACAGACATTGTTGCTTCAGGCAGAGTAGGGGATTTTACTAAATTGGCGCTTACCCAGGGTGGTATAAGATTGTTTGCATTAAGAGATAGTCACGTGCAGGTATTTGATAATCTTGTTGCGCCGGAGCGAAATGCCGGCAAACTGACGTCAGCGCAACTTGAATTTATAAACGGTATTCTTGGTGTCAATGAGGCACGTTTTTTGTTTTCTGATGAAGAAATAACCTTAAAGTCTGGTGTTACCCGGGTTTTATCTACACGGTGTGCCGACCAACCCTACAATGCAGAATTTGCTGAAGAAAATTTTGAGCTACTCAAATCACTCCCCTGGCCAATAATAAAAATACTTTTAGCAAAGCGTGTGATAAAATTAAGTGCAGCGCAAAGAGAAACACTTAAGAAAATTAAACATGCCTATGACCATCCAGAAACTTCTTCAACAGCCGCAACGTCAGCTACCAGCTGACGCGCTCGACAATTTTCGCTCCGTTATTTGGGCCTATTACCAAGGCCATAAACGTGATTTCCCATGGCGGCAGACAACGGACCCCTACTGCATTGTGGTGTCTGAAATTATGCTGCAGCAAACTCAAACGCATCGCGTTATAGAAAAATATCAGCAATTTATTGCCGCATTGCCAACATTCGCCGCTTTAGCGCAAGCAGAACAGCGCGAGGTCCTTTCTTTATGGTCGGGGCTTGGTTATAACCGCCGTGGTTTAGCGTTACACGCAATTGCTAAACGGGTTATGCAAGAGTTTGGTGGCATATTGCCAACCGACGCCACAACCTTGCAAACATTCCCCGGCATTGGGCCCAACACCGCCGGCTCAGTGGCCGCATTCGCCTTCAACAGCCCAACAATTTTTATCGAAACTAATATTAGAGCGGTCATGATTCACCACTTTTTTGCGCAGAGCAGTGAAGTAAAAGATCGCGATATATTACCCCTTGTTACCGCCACTCTTGATTATCACCATCCTCGTGACTGGTATTACGCGTTGATGGATTATGGGGTGATGCTCAAAAAGACGGTCCCCAACCCCAGCAGAAAAAGCGCAACACATGCGCAACAATCAAAGTTTGAGGGCTCTGAACGACAAATCCGTGGCGCAATTATTAGACTACTCACCCAGTACCCCCGCCTTTCGTATGACGAACTGGTCGAACTTACTGGCCGTCAGCCCGATCGAGTTGCCAAAAACCTAGAAAAGCTGTGCGCTGAAGGTTTTATTAGACAAGAACAGCAAGACAAAAATTATTATTTCCTCTAATTCTGTACAAACTCATTCTTCTTTAAGTAGGGTAATTACTAAGATTGTTTAAAGGGGGGAATGATGAAGATATCTCAAGTTGCGGCACGTGAAATTTACGACTCACGCGGCTGGCCAACAATTCAATGCACTATAATTTTAGATGACGGATCGACCGTTACTAGCTCGGTACCTACCGGCCTTTCACGGGGTCGGCATGAAGCTTACGAACTTCGTGATGGCGGCAAACGCCTTTGGGGCCGCGGCGTGTTGCGTGCCGTAGAAAATATTGAACTGGTTATAGCACCAGCGCTTATTGGCAAAGAACCAAATGGCCCGACCATGGACATTCTGATGCTCGATGAAGACGGCACCACCGACAAGTCACATCTTGGTGCTAATACTTTGCTAGCGGTGAGCATGGCAGTTTATAAAGCACAGGCTCTGGCAGAAAAAATTGAGCTCTATGAGCTGATTGCCTACTTAGTGGGTGCAGAGACTATCACCATGCCGTTTCCGCAGTTTAACTTGATAAATGGTGGCGCGCATGCTGACACTACTATGCAAATTCAGGAATTTTTATTGGTGCCAGCAGGAGCGTCTAATTTTAGGGCGGCTATGGAGCTTTGCGTTACCGTGTTCCATGAGCTCAAAAATGTCTTACATAAACATGGTAAATCAACGGCGGTGGGTGACGAAGGTGGCTTTGCTCCGCAAGGTGTTTCTGACCAGCAAGCGCTCGCATTCTTATATGAAGCTATTGAGCGCGTTAGCCAAGAAGGCAGTAATTCGGTGATTGCGCTTGATGTTGCAGCGTCCCAGTTTTATGACCGCGAGACCGGCCTTTATAAGTTTGGTGGTGCTGACCTAAAAACTGCTGAACTTATTGATGTGTACCGCAAATTAATGGGTGAATATCCGATATTTTCACTGGAAGATCCTTTAGCTGAAGATGATTGGGATGGTTGGCGGTTTATGAAAAAAGAAATGGGCGGCGATGTTCAGATGGTGGGGGATGACCTTTTTGCCACTAATTTCCATCGCATCGAAAAAGGCATCAAAGACAATATCTCTACAGCGGCTATCATTAAACCAAATCAAATTGGCACTATTACCGAAACGTTACAGGCGATTCAACTTTGTAAAAATAATGACCTTGATGTTATTATTTCGCATCGCTCTGGTGACACCGAAGAAACATTTATAGCGGACCTTGCGGTAGGTACCAGCGCTGGTCAAATTAAGGCTGGCGGTTGTTCGCGCGGTGAACGTTTAGCTAAATATAATAGATTACTAACTATCGAAGACACATTGCTTGGGCTTCAGGAGGATTAATTATTCTCCTAAAGCCCCTTATTTTTGTTGTTAGTTAGTAGTAAGCAATGGATTGCCTTCTGCGGCTAATTTTTCTTGCAACTGTTGCGATTCAGCAGTGATAGCTTTTTTAGGGGCGTCACAGCTCTGACGGCGATTTTTAGTAGGGCCGGTACGCCGTACAAAGTCACCCTTACTTTCAGAAAGGTACTCTTCAACCATGCTGACAGAAGTAACTTCAGCGTCACTCAAGAAGAGGTAGGTAACCGGGTCACGCAACTGGCTAAATAGGGCATCAGTTTCAATACCAGAGTATGAATCATCAATTTTGTCTTTGGTATAGCGGTTCATACCGGCACGTATTTTTGGTTCTACAATGGTTGGTATAATAAACACCGAAAGATTAGTCTTTCTGGTAGTTAATTGATTTTTTGAAAAGAGCCAGCGAATCACGGGAATTTTACCCAGCAGCGGTGTTTCATAATCGGTTTCGGTGTCCTGTGAGCGGGTCAAGCCGCCCAGCACTAACATTTGTCCAGTACCCATATTAACATTGGTATGTAATTCGCGGGTAGCGATATTAATACTCGTATCAGCAAGAAAGTCGTTAATCGAAATTGAAAGTTGTAAATTAACCCGGTCAACAGAGCTGGCGCGTGGTACCACGTTAACTTTCAGCGCCGCTTCAAGGTCCTCTTGTTTTCGGCTCAATACGCCACCATCGCCGGGTACGATGTCGCCATTTACCCGTTTAATTAAACTAATAACCTCTTTGGCTTCGTGGTTATTGAGTGCTACCAAGTAAGGGTGCGATAATACCTTAACTTCACCAAATGCTTGCAGCCATTGCAAGAAGGTCCAGATACCGGTACCATTTGGGTCGTTAAGCGATAATATCAATGAGCCCTGGCTATCGACAGGAGTACTTAATATTTTTGCAGCACTCACTGGTGGTGTTCCCGTCAAAAGTTGTAAAAGGTCAGTCGCAAGTGTGGCGGCTGGCGGTGTCGCTTGACTCCCTATAGCAGGGGTAATTAAATGAGTTGTCTGGAAACTGAATCCTTTGGGCAGATTAAACATTGATGGGTTACGCGTTTGCATACCAAATATTTTATTTTCAGAAACGTCCAAATCTATAATCATAACTTGGATAACTACCTGCATTTGCGGCTTATCAAGGTCTTGAATTAATTTCTCTATACGCTTCCAGTCCTGGTTTTTCGCTGCCACAATAATACGGTTGCCACCCTTAAAGACGGTTCCTTTTAAGGTACCAACGGTACCATATTCTGTTTTACGTGCTTTGATAGGTTCTGCGGTTCTTACTTCAGCAGGTTTTTCTTGGCTTTGTGTTTCGGCAACAATAATTACCCCTTCAAAAAATCTATTGGGGCCACCAGCATCTTGTAATGTTGCTTGCCCCGCTTCAGCAGAGGGGCCGCTGACAATTTTGGTGAGTATGGGAGCGAACTCTTGCGCATCAAGAAATTGTAGGTCTTTATAATGCAAAATCGATTTTCCCGATTCAAGCGGTACATCAATATATTCTTGTACAAACTGTACAATACGTTCAATCGCCGGTTCTTTACCCATAATAATAATGGAATTAGTACGCGGGTCGGCAATAATTTTGGTGCCGGGTGTAAAATAGAGCCCCGCTTCTGATTTTGCCTCTGAGCGCAAGCGCCCCTGCTCGGTCCCCGTTACCGCAACCATCTGTTTTTGGAGTAAATCAGCAACAACGGTTGCCGATGTATTAAAAATTCTTAATTGACGAATATTGTCACGCACCCCAAGCCCATCAAGCTCCAGCAGCATCGACATAACTGCTTTAATGTTCGTAGCCTTATCCGCGATAATAATACCGTTCGATTTAGCGTCAAAGGTGTAGCTTTGGGTAGAAGAAAGTTGATCATTTAAAATAGTATGAAGCGGGTCATTTCCTTTATCAACGGTAGGTACTTTGAGATTGCGGAAATAGTAGACCACGCGGATACGCCCCGTATCAGGCAGCTCTTCTGGCGGTATACTTACATAAAGTGGCAGCGGCTCAAGATTGGCTATATTTTTGTCGCCTCGAACTTCATTTTTAACAATCATGTAAAAATCGCCATGCGGCACTTTGCTGTAGCCGGCAAGGTCTAAAAAGGTGTCAACGTACCGGTCAGCCTCTTCGAGTGTTATTTTTCTACCGAGTTTGAAGGTTATTTTCTGATTAATAGTATTAGCGCCATAGGGCAAAATGATGTTTGTTTTTTGTAAGCGAGCAAGTTCGTCGATAATTTTAGTAAGATCTTCGTTTTCAAAATCGAAAGCGATTAATTTTTTTTTAGCATTTTTTGATGGTTGCTTGGTTGGCAACATGCTCATATTTTCTAGCGTAGGAATGGGCAGCTCATCAGTTTCTTGTGCAACCAGATGGCCAGCAGTGCCTGCTAAAAGAGCAAGAAGATAGACAACGTTTTTATTCATAAGGTCTAAGTCTTTCGTTACGCTGTTTGCGTTGCTTCAAAAGTTGCTATAACAAGTGATACATCAATGGTAGGATTCTTTAAATTTTTAGTAATTTTAAGGTCCTTCGTGTACACCCGTTCATTTTGTTCAATTTTATACAAAAGATCACTCAGTTGCTTCATGTTCATTTCACTAAAACTAACATCAAGTTTTATTTCTGCATAATTAGGCACTAAATCAGCCGATGAAAGTTCTGCCTCTTTACTGATCAGTCTGCTGATGCCGAGCGCTTCTACTACATTATTAAAATAATCTTTGAGCTTAAATGTTTTATCTTGTGATAAAATCTCATCAACCTTTTTTTGTTGTTGGAGCACCGTGTCATATTTTTCTAAAATAGTGCGCACTTCATCACGATTTTTATTGGTGGTTGCCAGCTGTTGCTGAAGTTGACCAATGCTACGATAATATGAATAGATCAGCGCAATAATAAGTAAGGTAATAACGCCAAATACAATACCAAGAAGCCGATAGAGCTCTTTGGTGTCAAGATTTTTTAAATAGTTTGTTATTTTTTCAAGTCCGGCCATTGTTACCCTTCATTTTGCGATTTATTAAGAACAATCTTGACGTTAAAGGTAGTATCTTGCGGTTTTGATACACTTTCAAAGAGCGGCGATTGGTTAAGGTTTTCCTCGAGTGTTGCCAGTGCGGGGAAGTTTTTTACCTGACCATCAAGCATAATCGTATGGGTATCTTCGCTAATGATTAACTGTCGCAGTTCTAAGCCAAGCGCTTCGCGGTTCAGCCGGGTACTAAGCTCTTGCAAGTACATCAAGAATGAAAATCTATTTTGACGGCTCAATTTTGACCAGATTTCTTCTTTGCGCAGCACTTCAGATTGCGCCAGCTTTTTAACCTCTTGTAAACTTTTTTTACCTTTAATGGTTAAATTTAAATCCTTTTTAAGGAGCGCAATTGCTTGGTCTTCGCGTGCTTGAATTTCATTTTTTAGGCTACGTTTCGTGAGTATGCTATTGGTCAATATCATAACCAAAATAAGCAGGGTAATAACGCCAGCAGCAATAAGCTGCTTGGTGAAACTGCTTTTAAGAGAAGCATCGGCAAGTTTCTGGTTCAAATTAAATTCTTGGGTAGCTTGCAAGGGAAGCGATGCCGCAACGGGAATCAGATATTCATTCATCAACCCATTTTTACTGCTGGTGTCACCCATATAGAGCAATTTATTAATAGGCAGTAAGCTGCAGGTAATGCCCATATGCTGGGTGATGTATTCATCAAGGCCCTTAATATCAACGGCTTGTCCCGCCACAATAATACGTTCTACCGTAGGCATTGCCGGTGAGCGTTTGGCAGAAAAATTTTCGAGCGTAAAGGTGATATCGGCCAAAATTTTATTGACCGCCTGCTGCACGGCAGCATCTTCAAGATGCGGTGCCTCTGTTTCAGCAGTGCTGGTTGCTGTGTAAGGCAGGCCTTTGGGGATGCTTCGCACAAACTTAAGTTGCTTATTAATAATAATGCCTAATTGGGTCGCTTGCGTACCAATATCAACTAATAACGTTGGTGCCTCGCTTGCACTGTATTCGGGTAATGCTTCATACAGGGCATATAGTTCAAAAATATCGGTCGTTATGCGGTCCGGCACAATGCCTGCCATCAGACAAGGGGCCATATAGGCCTGTAAAATATCATGCTTAACCGCAGCCACCAATAATTGAGCTTTGTTTGTTGTGGCATCCGTTTGAGTGACAATGCTGTCAATTGCCGCGGCATCCAGCGGAAAGGGTAACAGCTGTTCAACTTCAAAGGGCGCGACAAGCTTCATTTTTTTATTGCTCATGTAGGGCACGCTGATTTCTTTAAACAACACCAAAGCGGTGGGGACTAAAAGAACAAAATTGGTATATTTACCGGCCCGTTCTATAACTTTTGTAAGCGCTTGGGCAGTCCGTTCAGCCTGCTCAATAAGCATATCTTGCTCGATTGGTTCTTTGATAAGTAGCTCAATTTTGCGACGGGAACCATGAGCAGTGCTAATTGCGGCAATAATTTCTGTTTTATTAATTTTAAGCGCGAGTGTCCGTTCGGTAAATATATAAAAAGATCCGATCTGCGTAGGGATAAAGATATCTTTTATCATGATCTTTCCTCTATTACTCGGGCAACGAGTCGATAATTGAACGTTGCAAGGTTTTTTTGGCGAACTCTTCTTTTTCATGCTGGCTTAATGATTTTGTTGATTTGGCGCCAATATTAGCATCCTGCGTATAACGCCCTTTGGTGCTCGTAAAATTATCAACAAACTGGCTATCATTATTTTCATTATCATGGAACATCCAGCGATGCACCGGGTCACGGTTATAGCTTGGGTTTTTCAGTTCACTCAGCGTATCTTTAGCATCTAATATTTTTGAACGAGTAAACGATTCCGCATTGGCAATATTAGTTGGCTCTATAACTTCTGGCATAATCAGAATCAATAAGCTTGAACGCACGATCTGTTTATTTTTGTTTTTAAATAACCAGCCTAAAAGCGGAATAGAGCTCAAAATCGGTATACCGGTAGTGGTCATACGGGTTGTCTCTTTAATTAAACCACCCAGCGCAAGCACTTCATTGTCGGCCACAATTACCGAAGTTTCTATTCTTTTGGTCGTTCTATTACCGTCAGTAGAAAGGGGATTAGAATCGGTAAATTGGTCAATATTAATCTTAACGTCTAGGGTAATAAGGCCGTCTCTACCAATTTGCGGCGTAATACTGACCGACAAATCAGCATCAAGGCTGATAAAACCGGTAGCATCGATACTTGAAGTACCAAAAGCGGTAGTATTTTGTACCCGACGACTTTCCCCAATAGAAAAGAGTGCCGGATATTTGTGGGTGGTCACCAAGAAGGGGTTAGCTACTACGGTTAAGCGGGTATACGTTTGGAGCATGTTTAAGATGCCCCATACACCAAAAGCATCGCTTCCCAATGAAACAATGGTCGAACCCTGTTTGATACCAGAAGCAAGCGAAACCAGGTCGCCCAGCAAGCGAGTAGCACCGCTCGAAGTGCTCGAAGTATTTTCTATTACGCCAGATCCGGCTACGGTACCAGCAAGGCCAGACGTTTGGAAGTTGGTGTCATTACCAATCAAGCCAGCAACGCCCGGAATTTTGTTACGTAATTGTATGCCAAAATCTTTTTCATCAGTCAGATCGATGCTTAAAATAAATACTTTTAGCGCTACCTGTGGTTGTTCAACATCAAGCTTTTGCAGCAGATCAAATATTTTTGAATAATCGTCATACTCAGCATTAATAACTAACGTATTAGTGCTCTGCTCGGCGGTAATAGTAACCTGTTTAAAGTATTTATCTTCATCGCGCACACCACCAACTTTACCCGCAGCAGAGGTTGCTTGGAACTTGGTCGCTTGTGTTAATATTTTTTCCATTGATGAAGCATCAACAAATTTACAGCGATACACATAGAGTGGCACTTCTGGCAATGAATCTTTTTGGTCAATAATAGTAACAATAAAATCGGTAATTTTTTTAATAGATTCGCGAGAACCCAACACAATCAATGAGTTTGTCCGCGGTTCAGGAATCACCCGTGTATATTCTGAAAAATATTCTGCGGTTGATTGTCGGCGCGTTCTAAAAAGCTGTGCACCAAAGCTCTGATCGGTCGATTTAGCGGTAAGGGAAGCATATAACGCCGCTGCCTTAGTAGCATCAGTACGTTTAAGTTTAATAACCGCCAATGATTCTGGCATATTAGCTTGGTCAAGCTCTTTAATGAGCGCGAGCATATCTTTAATATTAGCCGCCTTATCGGTAATAATAACCGCATTCAGTTCAGGCAAGCTGCGTAGATCAGGCGAACTGACGCTTTTCATCATATTAATGACATTGGTCACCACATCAAGGCTCGCGTTTTCTACAAAATAAATATAGCGAATACGAACATCGTTATTAGGGATCAATGAAGGGTCAACACCAATAAAAGTCGGCAGCGGTGAATGGGTAACATTGCGCGCAGCCTTTGGGTCTTGCGATGGCATAAGTTTATACACATTTTTACCCGGGCCAGGTGCCGGCGCAAGCCCCGCCATATCAAGGAAGGTAACAAATAAGTTCCAAGCATCTTTACGGCTCAGTGGTTTATGCGTTTTGAAAGAAATCTTGGTACCGACAATGCTTTTGCCGCCGGTAGGTAGCGGTTGAATCGCATCATCCAATATAAAAATAACGTTAAAGCGTTCTTCAACATATTGCAACAGCGTTGATAGCTCCGCATTATCAAATAAGAACTCTACCATATCCTGTGATTCTGAATGCTCCCACGGCTGCAAATATTCGCCCAAGTAAATAGGCCCGAGCTCCGCTCCTTTGGTGTTTATCTCTTTAGTTTCCATAGGCGGAGTTGCATCGTCCAGGAGCTCCGCTCTTTGGGTATTTTGCCCTTGAGGCTCTATGTCTGGAGTTTTTTTGAGCTCTGTTCTTTTGGTGTTTGTCTTTTTAGTTTTCGGGCGGGGAGCCTCATCTTTTTTGGGTTCAACAGGGCGAATAGCGAGTTCTTTTTTTTGTTCAGTTTTTTTGTCACTCTCTTTTGCTTCGGGAGCAAGGGTAAGAACAGCTTCGGGTGAAACTTGTACCGGTGCATCATCAGCTGGTAACAGGCTCATCAGCGGTTTTTCAGCAAGCGTAGTAAGCGGTAATAATAAGCTGAGATATATGAGTATAGAATAATTCATCGTCCCACCTTCCTACGGTTGCATAGTATCGAGCAAGGCACTACGCCCACCGTGGTTAAACATAGCAGTTTTATCTCTTTTTTGTACGTTTTGTACGGTAGCTGCATATTCGGGCACCCGTTGCGTGGTATGAGTAATAACGGCTGCATCTTGTTGTTTAACATCCTGTCTATTGTTTGGTATGGACCGATTTTTTATAGAGGTCGGTTCTTTCTGAACCACCCGGATAAGGTACTTCAGCGTAATTAATTGTCCGTTGCGTATAGCAGAAACAACCACTTCGGTATCAGTATCGATCTCTTTTAATAAAGAGTAAATAGCAACCCGTTTTTTAGTAGTTGTTGTTGGTATGCCGTTCACCGCCGTAACAATATCGCCTGCCTGTAGGCCAAGCAGCCCGGCCAGAGGACTATCTGATGATCGCCCAATGCGACAACCAAGTATCTGTCCTTTGTGGAATGCGGTGGTAACATCAAGCATTTCGATAAATTGCGCTAAGCTTGGAACTTGTTCAGCAAAGCCGTCTTGATAAACCGCATATTCGTTGTCATTTGTTTTTTGAATTACCGTATCCCATGAGGTACGTTTGGTATATATCGGATCCCGCTCAGCATCAAGTTGGGTAACAAAGAGTGTCTCTTGTTGGCCATTTGAACGAATGAGCATTACTTTATTGCTACCAATATAAATAATTTCTGCATCTAAAATTTTGTCGCCTATTTTATGCAAGCTTTCACGTTTTGTTTTTGCGTCAGCGATGATGGCGCGATTTTCAGATTCATGGTGCGAATAGATAATCCCTTTAATGCTAATGGCAAGCGGTGGTAAAAATTGCACGGGCGCCGAAGTTGCAGCAGGAGTCACTTTTTGCATTGGTGGTTGCGGCACTACCGTTTTTTTGACGATTACTTCTTCAGTTGGTTGTTTTGTTTCAGCATAAGTAGCAAAGAGATCATGCTTGTAAATTTGTGATGGATCAACGCGCGGCATAACTTCAGGACCAATCGCTACCACACCGCTGGGGGTAATAGGACTACGTGCGGGGATATGTGGTCGCATGATAAAAATAACCAAAGCAAGCCCTACTAATACGGCGGCTAAAGCGCTATTTAAAATCCACAACGGGCTCTTCATAACTACCTTTAATTTGCTTTTTCAAAAACGGTTGCAGTACAGCGTGTAACAATACTTACGTCTGAATCAATTTTTGTCAAGCATTGCTGCTATGGGGTTTTGATTGTGGCAAGCAGGGTTGCAATAATATTTTCTGCGCTGATATTTTGCGCTTGGGCTTGGTAGGTAGTAGTAATTCTATGACGCAAAATGGGATAGGTAACTTTTTTAACATCATCAGGTGTTACAAAATGGCGCTTTTGTAAAAATGCCTCCGCTCGTGCGGCTTGGCCCAGAGCGATGGTTGCGCGTGGTGAAGCGCCATAGGAAATGAAATCTTTAAGTTGCGGCATGTCGAAATCTTGCGGCGCGCGCGTTGCGCAGACAATCGCTACAATATAGTCTGCTATTTTGTCATCCATGTATACTTCTTGCACAAACTTTTGGGCAGCCAGTACATCTTGCTTGCTGACTATTGCTTGTACTTGGACAGGCGTGTTGGCGCGGCAAAGTACCTGTTTTTCTTCGGCAAGCGTAGGATACGTAATAATAAGTTTACAAAAAAATCGGTCGATTTGCGCCTCTGGCAGGCGATACGTACCTTCTTGCTCATTGGGGTTTTGTGTTGCAAAAACTAAAAATGGTTCATCAAGGGGGAAGCTATTATTCCCAATAGTGACTTGCTGTTCTTGCATGGCTTCAAGCAGTGCCGACTGCACTTTTGCGGGCGCGCGGTTGATCTCATCTGCTAAAATTAGATTAGCAAAAATGGGCCCTTTTTTTGTTTCGAATTCTAAGGTTTTTTGATTGTAAATCAGCGTACCAATTAAGTCTGATGGCAGCAGATCGGGCGTAAATTGTATGCGTTTAAAATGTAGGCCCAGAGCACTGGTAATTGCTTTGATAATAGTTGTTTTTGCAACGCCAGGAACTCCCTCAAGGAGAACGTGTCCCTTACAAAGAATAGCAAGTAAAATGTAGTGGATCGTCTCTTTATTGCCAATAACTACTTTATTAATTTCAGGAGTCAATGAACTAAAATGATCGCTGCTTTGGGTAAAACTTGCGAGCCATTGAGCATCCCTGTTTGAGGTACTAGTAAGCATAGATCTTCCTTTTAATTACTCTGCGCCTGTTTGATGGGCGATTTCTGTTTGGATAGGGCCGTCTTGGAGGCCACGAATAAATTGGTAGATGTACGGATTGTCTGATTCCCAAATAGTTTTAGCGCTGCCAAAGTATTCAATTTTACCTTGGTGGAGGAGCGCTACGTTATCAACATATTTAAAAATTTCTACATCATGCGATATAACCACGGAGGTTACGTTGAATGCTTTTTGCATATCATACATCAGTTCATGTACCACGCGAGCGGTAATAGGGTCAAGTCCTGTTGTCGGCTCATCATACAAAATAACTGAAGGGCTCGACATAAGCGTCCGGGCAAGGCCCACCCGTTTACGCATACCACCCGAAAGTTCTGAAGGATATTTATAGAGCACATCCGGCGTTAAATTTACTAAGCCAAGCTTATCGCGCACAATAGGCAATACTTTTTCCGGTTTTTCCCCTTGTTCAAGGAGCGACAAACCTACGTTTTCAAAGACATTCAACGAATCAAGCAATGCAGCAAATTGGAACACGTAACCACATTTTTTAAACACTGGCTCCAGCTCTTCATCGCTGAGCTTGGTAATATCAACGTTATCAATAAAAACGCTTCCCGAAGTTGGCTTAATCAACCCAATCATCTGTTTAAGGAGCACCGATTTACCTTCACCAGATCGACCAATAATGCAGGTCATTTGACCGGTTGGTATTTCAAGGTCAAGGTCATCAGTAACAAAGCGTTTATTATCAAATGTTTTTCGTAAATGAGAAAGACGAATCATGATATGCCCACCGTATGTAAGAATGAGCTTAAGAAATAGTTAGCTATTAATATGGCAATAGAACCAACTACCACGCTGCGGGTGGTTGCGATACCCACACCGCGGGCACCACCATAGGTAATGTACCCATTATAGGAGCCTACCGCAGAAAGAATAAAACCAAAAAAACTCGACTTGATGAGTCCGCCTACAATGTCAGACATTTCAACCCATTGGCGAATGCCAGATATATAAGAATCAGGGTTCAGTTCAACAACATTGACACAATAAAGATAACCGCCAATAATGCCGCAGAGCATAGAAAATACCGTCAGGAACGGCATAATAATAATGCTGGCCACCATGCGGGGGACCACCAGGTATTGGTAAGGGTTAATGCACAATGTTTTGAGCGCATCAACCTGTTCCGTAATTTGCATGGTGCCAATTTCAGCGGCCATTGATGAGCCTGCGCGACCCGTTACCATAAGGCCGGTAAGTACCGGACCAAGCTCACGCGTCATGCCGAGCGCCACAATGGTGCCAATAAATTCTTCAATGCCAAAGCGATGGAAGCCGATATAAATTTGCAAGGCAAGTGCCAAGCCAGAAGAAAGTCCGGTAAGGCAGATAATAATAAATGAGTCCACCCCAATGCGCTTCATTTGTAAAAATAATTGGGCAAAATTTAGACGCGTCGTAAAACATGTTTTGATGGCTGTCCACAAAAACATGGCAAACGCACCTATCATGTTAACGACAGAAAGCGCTGCTTGGCCAATAAAATTTATACCGCTGATGAGCATTGGTGAGCCGTTATGCCTTTGTTTCTGGTGTAGGTGCAGACGTTGTTTCAACAGGAGCTGCTGCTTCTATTGGCGTTGCTGCAGTTTCAGGAGCTTGTACTGAAGCTTCTGGCATTGCTTGCGCCATAGGAGCCTGGTTGAGGTAGCGTGATTCATTGACTGATCTGTTTTTTAACAAAGCAAGTACTAATGAACCAGCTAAAAAGCAAAAGACAAAAGACCAGGTAATTTTTTGGAAAAGGTCTTGTCCGCCAGTGCCGCCAAACAGCATCTGCGCGCCACTCCCCGCTGAACCAATGATACCAAGGCTACCCTTACTTTTTTGTAATAAAATAATAAGAACCATCAAAAAACAAAGAATCACAAAAAGTGTACTTAAGAGTCCGTATAACATGTTATTTTACCTCATATTTTATATGTATCTGATCAATCTTGTCTGATCATACCGTTTTTTCATCGGTTTGAAAATGAGGATACTATTTTTTATTGTTATGGGAAAGTCTAGGCAAAAAAAATATCTTTCTGCTATGGTAAGCCTTGAATTCGAGGTGTGGTTTTAACTATAAAGTAAGGAGTCAGACTATGTGTGGTGGTAAAGCATGTTCATCAGATAAAAATGGCGGCAAACCAGGCAATAACCAAATGCAACAAGGTAAACCCGGCGAAAAATGCGGCTGCAATTGCAACCCTATGAATAAAGATCCAAAAGCTGGCGCTTCATGCGGCTGCAAAAAAGAGCAAAACAACAGCTCGTGTTGTAAATAAGCTCTTCTAAGCTAAAACAGGCGGGAAGCAACATATACTGTTACTTCCCGCCTGTTCTTTTTTTCTACTATTTTTTAAAGCGGCGGTAAAAGCGCGCGCCCACCAGCATTAGCCGCAAGTACAGCGCCGGGTGCAATGTTCTGTTGCCCTAGTGGAGCGAATGCCGGAACAGCCGCTGGCCGCACAGCGCGGTCGTATGCTCTTTCTGCGTGCGCTATTTTGTTGTTTAAGTACATTGCTGCTGCTGCCAGACCAAACAGTGGCGCAGCAAGTTTAATGTTGGTCATATGCTGAAAGCCGACTATGCCTCCCGGGGCAGGATGCTTTTTAGTTATGAGCGTTATGCCGAGCAAAAGGCTTGCATAGACGTTGATCCCTTCCAATAAACCTCCCACAGCCAACAATTGTATGACGGGCGGTGGTCCGCGTTGACCTTCCCTAAAAAGGTCAGCGACCCCATATTCAGCTGCGTCAGCTTCTGCTTGGTAGCCGTTATTGCGCATATGTTCTAGCCGTCTGTTAGCAAGCCGATATTGTTGAATTATCCCTGCGCCCACACCCAGCAAAAGGCCCGCTTTTACTGTTTTTACCAACGTGGCATTGAGTGCTTTGCCTGCCATAGGCGTATAGCCGACTGCGGCAACGGGAAGGCTCTGTGCTGCGAGAAAAATTATAAGATACCAAAATTTTTTATACATACTTATCCTCCTGCTTGGTTTGCTGGTACTGCTGCAGGCGGCTGAATGGCAGCTATATTTTGCGTCGCATACACTTCTCGCCAGGCAATCCATCTATCAATAAGCCCGGTGAATGCCGGTGAAGCATTACCAAGCCTTGCTATGTGGGGTAAGCCGGTCAGAAGAATGACTGGTAGAGCTAGGCTATAGACGGTGCTTATGCTATCGCCCAGCTTCGCGATATCAAGCCTGATATTTATTTTGTCAGCATCAGTTATTACTTCAGTGAATAGGCGGTATTTAAAAAAAATCGGAAAACTATGGGCTATCAATTTTATTAATTGTGCAAGGCCAAGAACGGTTGCGCCGGTTATGAGCAGTGCTTGGTACCCGGTTACGTCAGCTATGCTGACTGTATGCAGAAAGTGGGCAAAGGTCATATTGTTATTTATATGCTGGCAATGAGCGAGCGTGGCTTCAAGGGTATCAATTTCTTTTGGTAAGCTGACATTCAACAGTAACCCGTTTTTGATAACAAGGTCATTCATTTCTTTGAGTTTTTCTTCAATAGCAAAACTATTTCCCTTTTTATTTTTTTCAAGTTCACGCAATTCGGCGGCTTTGCTTTCTAGTTCTATTTCGGTTTGGCGGGGTAAAAGTTCAAGCCGTTTTTTTGCCTGGGTTATTTGCTCTTGGAGGTTGGCAGCGATACGTTGGTATTTATTGGTTTCAACCATTTTTTTAACAGCAAAAGTAGCAAGACAGCAGCTGGCACCTACCCTTAAGAGGGTGGTCATAGGGGCAGCTTTGGCCCCAGCCACTAAAGAACGTGTGGCAGCCTTAGCCCCTGAAGTGGCTGAAGCAACAGCAGGTATAATGCTCTTTTTAAGGCTCGCAAA